>ULSK01040924.1_pt1 | contig 16215 bp, 15 predicted proteins | sample 1956311 | NCBI WGS metagenome assembly ULSK01 (sample SAMEA4835706, study PRJEB28245) | human gut metagenome | biome: gut microbiome; material: fecal sample | place: Denmark | collected 2008 | reverse complement strand
CAGCGTCTTTCAGGCAGGTGATTCTCCTCTTCACTTTTTTCAATCTCAGAACTGGCTGCAATCAGTTCACGGATATCGGTTAGCGGAGGAATTCGTAGAGCTTCACTAGCATTGATATATTCTCCTTCCAAGGATTCCTTAAAACGGAGACCACCCATACGTGAGTAGTCTTCGATTCCGACAAGATAGTCAAAGGATGAAAGACGGCGGACAGGACGCTTCTCCTCTTTCGCCAGAATCTGTTCCCTGCGATTTATCAATGTGCGTCCCCATCTGTCTGGGAGGGCATCAGAAAAACATCCGAAAATATCCTTGCCAGGAGCTGTATATTGTTGTCCTGGATAATTATTCAAGTCATCACTAAGAAACAAGTTGCCATAGTCCCTTAGCCAATCATCACTATAGCAAAATCCATAACTGTCCGAGCCACGAAGTGACTCATAGCTTAGCTCTCCAATCAGCCTTGGTGCTTTCAGCCAATCAAAATCAGCAAACACATATAGTCGTTTCATGGCTTATTCTTTTTTGGAGGCTCTTTCTCGCTTTTTCAAACTTAAATCCTGTAAAGCCTTTCCCATTGCGTCTTCTTTGGCAAGTAGAAGTATATCATCATCCAATTGAAGCGCATAAAGGACTCTAAGATAAATGCCGATAGCCACTGTCGGTGCTCCCTTTTCAATCCGGCCAACCGTAAGCGGTGAGCAGGTTGCGCGTTCGGCAACCTGAGCCATGCTGAGATTCCTGCGCAGTCTAGCCAGTTTGATCTGCTCACCCACTATCTGCATCTTCTGCTCCAGCTTTCTTGGCAACTTGGTGCCCATTGTATTCTTTGCCATATTCAACATATCATATAATATGCAAATATACTACTTTTCATCTATTTAATGATGTGTTATAGGTAAAAATCGCAAGAATAGAAGATATGGTATTTAAGTGGTTCTACACTTTTTCAAGCGAATAAATCGAATTCGTCACACTTTTTCCAATGAATCAGAGTTTCTTTATACACTTTTCAATCAAAATTGAAACTTGAAAACTACACTTTTCCATGAAATCATCAACTTTACTTTATCCCCGTATTCATATATACGTTCATTAAAGTAAAGTCAAAATGAGGGAAGAAAAGAGATGGCTGCGCGTTGGAAAATGGCGATAGCCATTTTTTCTTTTGGCTGCAAATCTTATAAGCAATCCAGTTGTGAAGGACCGGCCCCAATGGCCACTCCAATCAAGCACAAAATACCACACTTGGAACCCCAAAATATCCGCAGATCCATCCTCGATTTTACATCCCGTTTTGGCGAAATATACCCCGACTTGTCATCCAACTTCCGAAAGCTGCAAGGTAATACTCAGTATTACTCAATAATAGCAGCGATTACCTTGCTAATCCTCGATAATCGCTGCTAATCTTATCTAATTTACCTCGTAAGACTTGCCCTTACATTTAAGAGAATTCCAAAGAATTGGACCAAGCTGATGCAGAACAAAGGGTAAACGGCCCAGTTATTGGCTATACTGTTTCCTGAATGGGTCAGAATCATGTCTTGACAACATCTTTTATTTGGAGTTCTTTGACGATATTAATAAATTTTTGAAGCCGTTTTGGAAGATTGATGAACCAAAACATCTCCCCAAAAAATAACTTGACACTGTTTAATTTACACTACCGAAACGCCATTCTACCAGTTGAGTTACTTTAATTAGTATCTACGATATCCAAATTTTCATTAATAATATCATCAATTTTATTGAGCAGGGCATTTAAGTTGTTCTCGCCACTCTCTACATAGTCTTTAAGATTTGTTACAACAGATCTGTAGATAGCATCGTTCAAAAGTGGGGCAAATGCCTTCTCAAGATTGCTCGGACTCTTTTCACACAGATGGTTGTATAAGCTATCCCATGTCCTATTCAATTTGTCAGCAATCATATCAACAGAACTTAGATTATCCTCCTCTATGTCGTTATAGTGCTTGTTGGTAAACAATTCGAAGTTCAATCTCTGCCGCTTACGTCTCTCTGCCGCTGTAATTCCAGGCAAGTTGGTTAACTTAATGTTGATATCGGCAAAGTATTTAGCGTTGTCTTTTCCACCATCACGGTCGACAAGCAGAAGAAGATCTTCGGAAAGCGTTTGTGGTTCAAACTTCATCTCAAGCAAATCGACAGAATTAACAAAGTTTACTGGAGTGAATAACTGCCAGAAATACGGAGAGGAGCGACAATAAAGTTCCGCATATTTCTTGCGATAAAGGTCAAAAGAATGGTCTCGACTTATAAAGAACAATTTGGGCTTACATTCCCGGTTAAAAAGGTACTGGCCCATTTTGATATCATGTTCTAATGTTGAATAAGCTTTTTCATTGTTTTTAAGGACCTCATTGAATGCTGTTCTCGATTTTTTTGTGTCCTCATAATCATACAAAGGGAGATTGAATAATTCAATATTAGCCTCATTCAATATACATTCGATTTGGCCTGCCAAAGAGTAATCCAAGAAGTTTCTGTAATCATCTTCCGCATCCTGATCTTCTAGATTAAACAATGCATAAAGATAATCTTTGAAAGTTGTAATATCATCTGGGAGTTTGTCTGACTCTTTAAGGTCCGCAAAATGATTATAAAAGACATTAGTTGTATGCAATTTAAATTTGCGATTTTCCGCATCAGCAATCTCTATGAGTTGAAGTGCCTGCGCCAGATGCCCTTTTACCTCTGTGATATAAGTGTTTGCAAACTTCAATGAAAGACCATTTTTATTATTCCTTGCAATCGAAATCAAATCACGTGCGATCTTGTAATTGTATAATCGTCCCGGCTCGAAATCATCATAAGCGACACAAAGTATTAGTAAGATGACTTGCGTATCTAGGAAAATGTCACGCTGATGTATCGGAAAATTACCATTATACTCGGTCGTTGATGCTAGTGAAGAAATAAATGAACCAGCACACAACCGGTAAACTATGTCATTTGAATCGCATACAGTAATTATGTCTTTGTAAATTTTCTTGCTTTTCTCTATGTCTTTGATATCAGCATTAATGAATTCCAAAAAAGAGTTCTCACTTTCATTTTCGTTATATTGTAGGCCGACATTGTCTACAACAATTGCAGCATTTTTTAGTCTTTGTGTCACAAGATTTTTAAACTCCCTTAATACTTCTTCTGTTTTATCTGCAAGTGCAGTGCCGTCGAGAATCGTCTGAACATCCTTTATGAACTGCATCTTATTATGGCTACAGTCGTTTGCATAATCTCTTAATCTCTGTTGCTCCTCCGGTGTAAGACTATAAGTTTTAGGATTCTCTTTGATAATCTGGATTTTGCCACTTTTAGATAGCCCGTTTAGACAATAAGTATGAGCGTCTAATGTGGTTTTACCGACAAAATCGTCAACCCGAGCCTTAATTGACGACTCCTCAATAGGTCCGACATTAGCCAGAAGACGAAGCACAAAGCAACGTATCATATCTCGTTTCAACTCACCTGATGCACGGCTGAACTTCAGAAAATCATATGCAGCTAAATCGTCATCTGTTAGTATTTTTCGGTTGTTGGCCGAAGGATCCTGCAAGAAATTCGGATGAACGGCAAGAATTTGGAGCTTACGAATATGAACAATGAATAGGTAAGCCGCAAGCACATACTTGAGATATTGGGCAACATCAGCTTTATCCCAGTCCGGTGCGAGGTGTGCATTTTCATTACGTGGGATAACTACCTTATACAGAATATACTTACCCGTTCCATCCCCACGCCAATTTTCCCCCTGTGTATTATAGTTTTTTAAGTCAGAGAACTGCGTCAGGCCAAAATGAGATATTACATTGATAAATGCACCTTTTTGACCGGGGATTGGATTATTCTCAAATACATGTATGCGTTTGACAAACGAATCAAAAAGAATTGATAAATTTCTAAGGGGGTTAATCTCTCCAATCTCGGTGAAAATAGCCTTATTCAATGCATCTTCAAGGTCATGAGAAAAACCATTTAGCACAAAAACGCCAGATGTTTCATATATAACATGATACAGAATGTTAAGTGCATCTTTAAGTTCATGGTCAGTAATTGTCTGCTGATCCTCATTGAATACACTTCTAGCATATCTTAATATGTCGTTGGCAACCTTACTCCATTCAATCATAATGCTTTAAAATTGATTTACACAGACAAATATAACGAAAGCTTTTTAAACAATGCCAAATTATATACCAATATTGTATTACTCCTTATTTTATCCCCGTATTCATATATACGTTCATTAAAGTAAAGGCAAAATAAGGGAAAAAAAGAGATGGCTGCGCCATGAAAATGGCTAAGCCATTTTTTCTTTTGGCTGCAAATCTTGTAAGCAATCTGATTGTAACGGTCAGTCCCAATCGGCCACTCCGATCAAGCACAAAACACCTTACTTGAAACCCGAAACTATCCGTGAATCCATCCTCGATTTTACAGCCCGTTTTGGCGAAATAAACCCCGACATGCCCTATCTTTGCAGACGGGGTCTGTCAGGGCCTCAAAGGGCCGTTTTTGCTTTTTTCCCTCTTTTCGGAGTGCGCCGATGAAAAAAACGTTAAATCTTCGATTTTTCGCAAAAAAACAAGTAAATTTTTGAGTAGTCTACCTTTTAAGCTGTAAATTATTGATAATCAATAAGAATATGATGATACATCGTTAATGAAATTGGTGATTATTCAATAAAAAACCGAGTGTGATTTGTCGTTTTTAACATCCGCTAAAATTAATTCCACTAATAGGCCTACGAATCAATATGTTGGTCTAATCAATAGTTTAGCTCTGAATTTTATAATTAATTTTTCAAGCATCCAATCGGCACCACATACACTCCATCTGTCCGCCTGTACGCAAAGTCGCCAACGCCTGTCAGTACCATACAGAAAGCAGGCGCTTTCATTCGTGTAGTATCTATGATATTCGAAAGTGCAATCAATGTTTTTGCGCCCTCATCAATTAACTTGTCTCCACCCAATTTTATTTCAATAAGACCATACGAACCATTACGCAGATGTACAACAGCATCGCATTCCAAACCGTTCTTGTCTCTATAATGATAAACAGAACCATCCAGAGCATCTGCATAAACCCGAAGATCCCGGACACACATTGTTTCAAAAAACAACCCAAATGTATTCAGGTCATTAATCAAATCATTAGGACCTAGACCAAGAGCAGCCACGCCAACTGACGGGTCAACATAGTACCTTGTATCTGATGTGCGAACAGCAGTTTTACTCCTTAAGTTGGGATTCCACGCAGGCATATCCTCAATTACGAATATTTTCCGCAAGGCAGTGAGATATGAATCTATTGTTTCATCACTAACATCTTCCGGCTCATTTGTTGATATATCTGCAAGTATTGTTGCAATACTTGCTTGTGCCCCTTGATGCCTGGCATAGGAACGCATAATTCTCTTTGCTCGTTCTGCATCACGTTTTACATTATCAACTCGTGATATATCGCTATTCGTAATAGCCTTATAATATTCTGCTGCTTGCAACAGAGCCGCCTTTTCTGTTTTCTTTTGTAAAGCCTTAGGCCACCCTCCACGGCAAATAACAAATGCCAGCATCGGTAATGTAAGTTTATTCAAGGCTCCTATTTTATCCGGCATAAGAAATAAATCCGATAGGCTTATCTCACCCGTAGAGTCTCCAGATTCCCATAAACTCATAGGGCGCATAGTAAGCCATCCATATCTTCCAGTGCCTGTATGATGAATATCTTTAGTGTCAGCAGGTACCGCAGAACCCGTAAGCATAAATTGTCCATCCTTGTCTCTATGGTCTACCTCAAATCGGATGGCATCCCAAAATTGAGGTACTTCCTGCCATTCATCAATCAAACGAGGAGTTTCCCCCTCAAGCAAAAAGCTAATATTTGTTTGCGCCATCTGTTTGTATTGCTGCTGTTTGGTAGGGTCATCCATATAAATAATGCTTTTGGCCTGTTGCTCTGCTGTAGTTGTTTTGCCACAAGCCTTGGGGCCTTCTATCAACACAGCACCCATTGCCTCTAATTTATCACGTAGCAGTTGATCTGCTATTCGATTTTTATATTCCATAGAAATGTATTTTGGTGCAAAGATAGCACATTTCTTTGTAATTCAATTCATTTTTGAAGATTATTTGGAAAAATGGCGGAATTATATTTTGAAATTTGGCTTTATTTTGATTGGAAATTTGGCGTATAATTATTTTAGACTTTGTATTAGATTTAAAAAGCACACTATTGCAGTGATACTCTTTTATGGCATTTTCATTGAAAAATTCCCAATCTATGACTTCATAGAGGGAACAGGCGACTGCGAAATGGTGGTTCTAATTAGAATCCGCTCCATTCTTACTTCTTCTTTCCATCAGCTTATCCATATCCTCGGAAATTTTATCATCGGTCACTTTGGCATAGCCTTGCGTGGTCCTGATGTTCGTGTGTCCCATCATTTTGCTGATACTCTCAATCGGCACACCTGCCGAAAGCGTTAAGGTTCCGAACGAATGCCTGGCTACATGGTAGCTAAGATTCTCTTTCACACCGGCCAATATACCTATCTCGTGGATGCAGTATCAAAGCCTGTTCCGGTTGGGTAGAGGGAATACCGGTCTGCCGTCATCGGTTGTATTGTACAGAGACAATATCTGCTCGGCTACGGGATGTAATGGTATAAAGGAATTGACATCGGTTTTCTTCCTGTTGATGCGGATGAAGCGTCTTCCGTCCGCGGTTGTTCCGATATGCGAGGGATAAAGCCGTTTTACATCGACATATGATAACCCCGTGAACGCTGAAAAGATGAATGCTCTCCGGGTAAGCTCCTGTAACCTCTCCGGCATGGGTTGTTCCATGATCCGTTGAAGTTCCGCCCTGCTGATATGCCTCAACTTAAAGTTGGGTTTCTTTTCGTATGTGACATCCGCAAGCGGATTGAAGCGGATAACCTCCCTGTCCACGGCAATATAGATAAGCCTGTTCAGCCATGTAAGGCAGTGGTTGATATGTCCCGCCCCGCAATCTTTGGATTTCAGGTAGAGCTTATAGCCCCAGCCGAAGTCTTCGGTAATATCCTCAAAAGCGATGTCCCTCATCCAGCGACAGCAGATACTCATGCAGGTATGACTGTGAGGATTTGGACTGGCGGTAAGAAGAGGTAGATTTTATCACTTCGGAACGGATTCTCAGTCTTTCCCGTTCCTCTTCCCCGGCTTTCAGCAATGTGACCGGGACGGCAGACACACTGGAAATCTCGTTCTTCAACATTTCTGCCGTGACCATGCCCGCATCCTTCAACAGATTGTCATATGAGGTCTCTATTCTGGAACGGAGTGCTTCAAGGAGGTTGTTCATCCTTGCGTCCCTTACCTCTCCGGTCTTGGCTTTCCAGTCTTTGGGATTGCAGTAACAACCCGTGGCAAACACGCTGTTCTTGCCGTCAATGGTAATACGGCACATGATGGCGGTAGTTCCGTCCACCTTGACCTTACTACGGTTGATATAGTATAGAATTTTGAATGTACTTCGCATGATTAAATCGTTTTTTAAGGGTTAGAGGACAAGTTTCAGTTCCTTTGTCGCCTCGATATATTTGTCCATGTCCTCGAAAAGTTTTTTAGGGGTTACACGGGCATACACCTGGGTGGTCCTTATATCCGCATGCCCCAGCATCTTGCTGACAGTCTCGATAGGTACGCCGTTTTCGAGGGTCATGAGAGTCGAGAACGAGTGCCGCCCCATGTGGTAGGACAAACGTCCCTTGATACCAACTTTCATATTGATGCTCGTCAGACACCATTTCAGGGCTTGGTACGGAATTACGGGAAACAGAGTCGGCCTTGTTGTCGTCACAATATTTTTCGATAAGAGCTACAGCTTCAGGCAACAGCTTTACACGACTCAACTGCCCGTTCTTTCCCCGGCGGTATTTCAGCCACAATGCCCCGTTATCGTCCCTTGACAGGTTGTCGAGAGTGATGGTCACCACATCCACGTACGAGGTTCCGGCATAACAGGCGAAAAGGAACATGTCCCTAACAATGGGGTGTTCCGGGCGGCATCCGGTAAGCTCTATATCCCGTATCTTCTCGAAATCCTCCTTGCTTAATGCTCTTGGAGCTGTTTCCTTCTGCTTGGGTAATTTGTAGTGTTCAAAATAATATTTGTCCGAATATCCCTCCTTGAAGGTTATGCGGCAGATCTTCTTCAGGATAGCCAGATAATGGCGCACTGTCTGGATGCCCAGGCCTTTCTCTATCACGACAAACTCCTGAAATTCCCGGATGAACTGCTCGTTGAGTTGGCAGAAAGCGAGGTCGGATACCTTGAACCTGCTGCTGACGAAATCAGCGAGACGGTTGCGGGTGTAAAGATAGTTGGGCAAGGTGCGGTGAGACACATCAATGCCTACACGTGCCCTGATTTCCTCGATATGCCTGTCAAAGAGTTTGAGCAAGGTCATCTGCGTGTCCTTGCTGCCTTGAAAGGCTTCCTTGACTGCTGTCGCATCGAAATCGGTCTTTCGTTCCAGAAGGGAATCGAATGCGGAATTTACAGCCAACAGCAGCCTATCGATTTTTGCGTTGACTTCCACCGCCTCCTTGCTCTTGCCGTTCAGACGGCTTTCCCGGGGATTCCACAGTTCGGGAGTGCAGGAGAGCTTGCAGCTGAACTGCGCCATCGTCCGGTTCACGGTGATGCGTCCCATTATCGGAGCTTTGCCCGACTTGTCCAGTCCGCTCTTTTTGAGGTAGAGCAAAACCTTGAATTTTTCTACTTTCATACGCTTATATTTTTAGTGGCAAATTTACCTGTTTTATAAGCGTTCTTCGATATGCAAAACTATGACAATCAGTGTAATATATCGCTGGTTTAAATTATTTGATCCGCTCTTCATTACCTTATCCCTACCGGTAACAGCCCTGCTAACGATTTGGTAACCGAATATCTTCAATAAGCTTCGCTTTTTTGCTTTTTTTATAAGTGGAAGAATATAGAGAAACAGCTAATTACCAATAGATTGCGTTGTGCTTTCTTTTCGTTTCCATTACTCATATAACTTCTTTCCTTCCACACGAGCAGGCACACGTTCGCCACGATGATGCTGACGCTCGGTGCAGACCTCTACACGACCTCAAAACTACTCGGCCATGCCGATGTGAAGATGACACAGGTGTACGCCAAAATCATCAACCAGAAAAAGGACGATGCAGTCAATTTAGTAAACGGATTGTTCGACTAACGTTTACCAGCCGCGCGTGCATATATAATTCAGTTTACTTTAGTATTTATATAAGGGAGAAAAACTAAAGTAAACCGTTTTCGTGCAAATAACTGAAAAGAAAATTGGAGACTGTTCAGTTGTCCGAAACTGCACCTAAAACTGGGATGTCATTGCTCGGACGGTGGTGTTGAAAGACCAATGAAAGACAAACGAAATATAACCCTGTTCTTGTCGAATGAGGCAACACTATAAGGGACAAATTCTTTCTTATCCCTCTTGTCGGATACCTACTCGACACGAACAGGTATAGGCTAAATTCTCCGATACGCGTAAAACACCTTGCCTATCCGTTTGCCGCTTTATAATCACCTCGATAGCGGACAATCTCATCGCTACTGCTTGCAGATTGTATGGTAACCCTCCCAACGACGTAAGGCGATTGGGGTATTAGGCTTCTGATAGATAAATATCTCTTTATTCTATTTAATTTATTGAAAATAAAACATATAAATATTGTATTGTAGAAATATTTAAACGAGTGAAATTCTAAAAATGTCGCTATAATGTCACACAAAAAGAATTTAATACTTTGGTTGCAGAATCAATATTATGTCCGCTAATCCAAAATGATTCTTTTTTCTTTTTCTCTTAAACAAGATTTTGCTATTTTTGCACCCGATTTTTGAAAGTAAGTGATATGTATATTTCTAATCTCTTCACAACGAACAATCCCCCGGTGGCAGCCTTAGGCTGAACAACCGGATATACTCTTTTCCGCTATCGGATTATAGCGGAAATCATGTTATGCAATCTTAGTTTCAAGGTTGTTCAGTCATTTTTATATCCTTTTGGTGACTAATTAAACAACTTTGAAATGAAAAATCTCAAATACATTTTGATGGTTCTACTTGGTGGAATCATGTACGGTACAATGTCTTCTTTTGTGAAGTTCGCGTACCAAAGAGGCTTCAATGCAGCAGAATTGTCCTTTTGGCAAGCATTTCTGGCTGCGTTGTTATTGGGTCTTTGTGCCTTTTTATTGCGTAAAACAGAAAATGGCAATATCCGAAGCAAGGATGTTCTACCGTTGATTCTGACAGGTTGCGCCATCGGTCTGACGAATTTTCTCTATTATGAATCCGTACAGTACATTTCTGCATCGTTGGCTATCGTAATTCTAATGCAGTTTACATGGTTGAGCATTTTGCTGGAATGGATTGTATTCCAGCGAAATGCCTCACGTTTGGAAATGCTGACTGTATTTTTCATCTTGGTCGGCACGATCATGGCTGGGGGTGTACTTGAAACGGACGAATGGACTTTCTCTGTAAAGGGAACCTTGTTGGCTTTGAGTGCATCGCTGACTTATGCCGTTTATATCATTGCAAACGGAAGATGCGGAAAAGGTGTACGATGGCAGTCGAAAAGTATGACGATCATGGTCGGCTCCTCGCTCTGCATTTTTTTGATAAACAGCAAAACGGTTTTGTCTGGAAATTATCTGTGCAACGAGTTTGCAGGTTGGGCGGTATTTCTTGCCGTAATCGGCACAACGATTCCCACAGCTCTGTTTGCGGCGGGCATATCGAAAATCGGAGCCGGAATCAGCTCGATTCTGATGACTGTCGAACTTCCGGTTGCCGTGCTGTGCGCACGAATCATCCTGCATGAACGGATCAGTCCGTTGCAGTCGGCTGGAATTATCATCATGTTGGCATCCATCTCTGCTATGAATTATTACAAAGTATTAAAATCAAAAAAGTAAAATCATGTTTTATATAAGTGAAATTATGAATGTGGCTCCGGCTACGTTCAAGACAGAGTTACAAAAGACGGTTTATGAAACCCTTGAAAAATTGAATATTCCGTTCGAACGGGTCGATACGGACGAAGCCATCACAATGGACGATTGTGTGGCCATCAATGAAAAACTCGCTATGAAGATGGTCAAGACACTTTTTCTGTGTAATCGGCAACAAACGGATTTTTATCTATTCGTAACGAAAGGTGACAAGCCTTTTCGGTCAAAAGATTTCAGCCATGTGCTCGGTATTGCACGGGTATCATTTTCACCAGCGGAATTACTGTACGATATGCTGCAGACTCCTGTCGGTGCTGCAACAGCCTTAAGTACCCTTGTCGATACAAAGAATCGGGTAAAAGTCGTTTTCGATGATGAAGTAGTTCATGAAGAATGGTATGGCTGCAGTGACGGGACTACAACCGGATACCTTAAACTGCGGACTGCGGACATAATTCGCTATCTTGACTACACAGCCCATTATCTTGTGATAATCAAAGTATAAAGACCGTTTGCAAATGTAGTGTGCAGCAGTTTTCTTCCGCTGCTGCACACTCTTTTATTGCAGTGATTATCTTTGTAATCCTTGCTGACCTTTTTCTATTTTCCAATCATACGCTCCTTGCGCAATATCATTTACCTCATTGTATGTGTGCTTCAGTTCGATTTCATCCGACTGTTCCCGGCTTTCCGCATATCCGACAAGCCATCGTCCAACGGCTTTTTGCAGTTCCGTGTCCTCACCTCCGTATGAGCGCATGACCTGTTTGATGTCGGCAGCTTCGTCGGGCGAGAATATGGATTTGTGTTTTGATGTGGCGAAGTCGATAATGGCGGCTATGGCACGGCAGAACACGCCGCCTGCCCTGTACAACAGATCGGCCAGTGTATCGAGTAATACGGATTTCCAACGCAATTCCCGGTTAAGAGTTCCGATAATCTCCGTCTGCTTTTCCGTTGCTTCACATATGGCACGTTCTATATGTTTATGTTCGTCCGTTTTCTGCTCGTTGAGTAGCCGGACTGCCTCGTCCCGTTTTTTGATGATTGCTTGTCGCTCGGCTTCCCTGCTTCTCTGTGGTCAATTTCTTTGTCAGTTCCTCCACCTTGTTCTTTACGGCATTGGGAAAGGCTTTTCTAATGCGCTCGTTCTCGGCTTTCAGCTTGGCGTTTTCCTTTTCAACGGCTGCGGATTTGCCAACTCCTACAATACTGCCTACACTATCCAAAATGCTGTCCATTTTCGCTTTTCGCTCGTCTTTGAGTTGCTTTTCCTTGTCGGCAATCTCGTTGTCAAGTGAAAGGCCGTACTGCTCTTTTGCCTTGTTCTCTCCCTCGATGGACAGCCTTTCCGCTTCGGCTTTCTCCTTGGCTGCAAGGGCGGCTTCCTTTTCTGCTTTGGCTTGCTCGGCTTCCTGCTTCTGTTTGGCAAGGATATAGTCGTTCCGCTCCAGATGCTCCTTACCCGTCAGTTTTTTTGAAGTGCCCCTTTCCATTTCCAAGCATTCAGCCAAAGCGGTTTGCATTTCGCTCATGGCTTTCTCGTTCAGTTTGCAGGATTTCCCGGTGTCGTGGTTCATCCAGTCCCATACGATATGTGCGTGCAGGTTGGGCTTCCATGTGGCGGTGTCTTCGGGATTGATGTAGTGCCCCTCGTCCCGGTGAATGAATATCTGCAATGCTGTGATGCCCCAACGCTGCTTACACACCTCGCAGAAATTCTGCAACTGCTTCATCGTGGTGTCTTCCTTGATTACGACCACGCCCTCTTTGAGTGGGGTGCTGCCACGCACAATGGTCACCTTGCCTGTCTTTTTGTTCACCCGTTCCCGGTCTTTGGTTTGCATTGCCCGGCCTGTCTTCTCCTTGACCATTGCGGCTATCTGCTTGTAGCGGTCTGCCAATGACGTATCGCCAAGTTCAGGTGCTACCCACGCTTCATTTTTAGCCATGAGGTCGGTGCGTATGTATAGTTTTTCCTTTCGGATATTGGCGAGGTATTCCGCTGACCGCCTGTTATGCGGACTGCTGCTTCCAACGTTGCAGGGCTTTATGTTGATTGATGTCTTTTGTGCCATAAGTTTGTTTGTCTTTTTAGTTTCACAATGGGTTATTAGGGCAGAGCCTTAATCGGAGGGTGCAGGGAGAGGGTCACTTCCTGCTTGGGGTTCTTAGGGGTGAAAACCTCTAAGCGGAGTTCCCAAAGAGGGGGGGCACTCTTTGGTCGGGTTGCACAGGGCAGACCGCCCTTGCCGGGTTCTTAGGGCAGCGCCCTAAGTGGGACGGGGCAACGCCCAGCCCCTCGGGAGAGCCCACAACATCGGAGCGTAGCGGAGAAGTTATAGTGGGCTATACCGGTGCAAGCACGGTCACTCACGCACGCCAACGGAGGCTCGTTTGAAATCCGGCGTTTTGCGCCTTTCAATTCCTCTTCCCTATATTCGGGTTATCCTCACCGCCAATCGTGCCGTTCTGCGCCTCTTTGGGGCTTTCTTCTCCGTTATCGTCCGGCCTTCTCTCTCCACTGTTTATGATAGAGGATTGGTCGGTTTTGTCCTTGTCGCCCGACTTGCCAGTTTGACAGTCGGAAGCCACAGGCGAGCAAAGGGAAAAAGAAAGGGCGGCTTCCCCGCTTCCCGTGCTGTCCGCATTTGGCGTTTCGCTTTGGCTACCGTCAGGCACAGAACATCGGCTATTCTCCAATGACAGATCAACGGAAAGAGGTGTCCGCACATAGCCCGTCTGTCCTTTGGCGGTAGCCGAAGGTCTGACATAATACGGATTGGTTATAAGGACACCCCCGGCATACCAGCCCGTGAGAAAATGCAGGGTATGTATGGAAGTACGGTTGTTGGTTCGGGTGGTCAGCATACCGAGCCTGTTAAAGCTGTCAATGAGCTTGCCGATAGTCTTGCGGTTGCAGTCCAAGTATTCCGCCAGTTCCACGTCGGAAGCTGCGATCTGTCCCACCTCCAAAACTATTTCAATGCCCTTGATTTTATAAACGGTTTTTGCCTGTACCGCACTGGTCATCAGTCGATGCAGACATTTCTGTCTTATGCCTGAAAATCTGCCGTCCAAAAGAAAATCCCACTGTCCGGCCGAAAGAATGGTGCAATAGTGTATGGTCTGTTTCTCTTTACACATAGTCTATGATATTATGGTGTTACATTGGTCAGCTACCTGACCAAACCGTATTCCCGTTCAGGCATGTAATACCCTTTGTCTTCCGCTATATGGTTCAGCACGTCCTGCAAACGGTCGAGCTGGTCATGGTCAAGCACACGGATTGCGTTAATGGTTATCTCCTGCGAGGCAATTTTGCGGTGTGCGATGTTCGTCTCGTTCATCGTGCCGTCACCGTCCGCATGGACGGAATGCAAGTAGGCATTGACCGTCTCCGTCTGCTCTTTGGTTGGGTATGGTGCTGCCCATTTGTCCTGAATATAGCCGACCATTTGGCTGACTGCGTTTGCCAAGAGCGGGTCACGCTGTGCGATACTCGCTGTCAGTTGTTCCACGTTCATTTTTTGTGTCCTCCTTCTATTCGTTCTATGTCAGAAAGTTTGTAGCAGTTCTTGCCGCCGACCTTGTAACGGGTGAGATAGCCGGAGATGTTCCATCGCCAGAGCGTGGCCCGGCTCTTGCCGAGGCGGTGCAGGACGGTTTCCTCGTCGAGCATGGCCTCCTTTTCGGCTGCACGGCGTTGTCGTTCCTGTTCCTCCGTCCACTGCTGGAAAGCGGTTTTCAATGTATCGACCGAAGTGATGACTATCGTGTCGGGTTGTTTTGATTCCAAATCATGTGTAGAAGTCATTTCTTTGACAAGGCAGTTCTTTCGGCGACCCTCACGGCAAAACATTTGCCTCGCACCTGCCCGGACTGCACCGTGGCAGTGAGGTCTGCCACGGATTCGTGGTGCGAAGTTAGAGCGCTTTGAAACGAATGCGGAATATTTCGGGTTGTCATTGCTTGCCGGACACCGGAAGACATTTTTGTGAACGGAATTAACAATACATGAGAGGGGAAACGCACTCGTGAGACTGATTTTTTGCAAAAAGTTTGACGGTTTCGGGAAAAGGCATTATATTTGTGTACCGATTTTGGTACACAATGTAAATTATAAAAGTTATGGCAGTCATTCAGATCACGTCAAGAGAATTTCGGGAGAAGCAGGCATCCATGTTTGCACTCGCCGACAATGGGGAGCAGGTGGTAATCAGGCGCAGGGGAAAGGTCTCCTATATGCTGACCCCCGTTTACGAAGAGGATTTTGTCCTTTCCCCGGAGCTTGAAGAGAGGCTCGAAGAGGGTCGCAGGCAATACAGGGAGGGCAATGTCACGGCCTGCACTACAAAGGAAGAACTTAATAAATTCTTGGAAACGCTATGAGCTTGTATAAGATAGAATTTACCCAAATAGCGATAAAAACTGTATCGAAATACAAGAAATCCAATCCCGTGCAATACAAGAAGCTCGTCAAGCTGCTTAATGAGTTGATGGAGCATCCGAGGACAGGGACAGGACACCCCGAACCACTTAAATCAGGCGATTCGATAACATATTCCAGAAGAATATCAAAAAACGACCGCCTGATTTATGACATATACGAGGAGAAAGTTACCGTGTTGGTCTTGACCGTAGAGGGGCATTACGACGACAAATGACCTCCCGCACCTTATCCCCCTGCCCGGTTATAACAACCGAAAAAGAGGGAAAAGGAAAATTATTCTGCCAGCGATTTCATCATGCGCCACAGTTGCAGGAACACGCTTTTGTAGCTCGGTTTGTCGGGCAGGAAAACAATGCGTCCGTCTTCCTCTTTCGTGTAGCCAATCTTGGTACGGAGCGTTCCGACGATGCTGCTTTTCTCTTTTTCCGTGAAACGCTCGTGCAGGTAATTGTTATAGGCGGTTTTTGTTACGTGCCGGAACTCGGTAACGATTTTCGCATGGACAATTTCCCGTACCAATCCCTCGTCCCTTGCGCATACCATAACAAGTGCTGCACCACGCCCGACCTCGCCCTGAAGCAAAAAATGCAGCGTGTCGAGAATTTTCTCCGCATGTTCCGGGTAGAGTATTTCATCGGTGAACTTTGTCGGTCGGGATTGTCCGGTAATATGTTTCCACGCATTTAGGTAGATGCGTACCATTTGCGACGGCATTTC
>ULSK01038048.1_pt1 | contig 16235 bp, 20 predicted proteins | sample 1956311 | NCBI WGS metagenome assembly ULSK01 (sample SAMEA4835706, study PRJEB28245) | human gut metagenome | biome: gut microbiome; material: fecal sample | place: Denmark | collected 2008 | reverse complement strand
ATAGTATATCATACTGTCTAACAAATGGGGTGCAGTTCAGTGATCACCGTTGGGGAAATACGCGATTATTTTGCGAAAATGAGCGGCGCTGATTTTACGGAGCCGATCACGGCAGGGATTTTCGTTTCCATTGCGGCATGGGCAAGCTATCAGCGTTCGGAAGATGAGACACCTTATTGGAGAACATTGAAAGCCAACGGAGAATTGAATGCCAAATACCCGAATGGCATTGAAGCGCAGAAAGAAAAATTAGAAGCAGAGGGACACACCATCATCGAAAAGGGACGCAAAAACAAGCGGTACTATGTAAAGGACTACGAAAAATATCTTTTCGATTTGAGATAAAGGCGGCGGTCAAGCTGCGGAGGAAACATTATGATCAGAGAACTGCGAAAAGCAGATATAGATAAAGTTGCGGATATATGGTTGGACACAAATATAAGGGCGCATGATTTTATTCCAGCTCAATATTGGGAAAGCAATTTTGAATCAGTAAAAGAACTGTTGCCGCATGCAACTGTCTATGTCTATGAGGATGATCAGGGAATACAGGGCTTCATAGGGCTGAACGACGAATATATTGAGGGCATTTTTGTTTCTGATGGAATGCAGTCACAGGGCATAGGCAGACTTCTGCTGAATTATGCAAAGACCAAAAGGAACGAACTGCGTTTGAACGTGTACCGCAAAAACACACGGGCAATAGCTTTTTATCAAAGAGAGGGATTTAAAATCCTGTGCAGCGGCATAGATGAAGCTACTGGGGAAAAAGATCATGTAATGGAATGGCGGCGGAAATAGAAATTCCTGTTTGCTTTTTGCGTGAAATGCATTTTTGATTTGAGATAAAGACGGAGGTCAATCCGTGGGGGAAACATTATGAACATAAGATATGCGGAAATGAAAGATATTGCGGCAATCACGGCAGTCGAGGCGGAGTGCTTTCCGCCCGCGGAGGCTGCGACGGAAAAGGACTTCATTGAGCGGGTCAGTCATTACGGGAATCATTTCTGGCTGATGCACGATGACGAAAAGCTGATAGCGTTTGTGGACGGATTCGTAACGGGCGAGCCTGACCTGACCGATGAAATGTATGAAAACGCGGCGATGCATAACGAAAATGGCGCATGGCAGATGATCTTCGGCGTCAACACGCTGCCCGAATACCGCAGGCACGGATATGCCGGGACGCTGCTTCGCCGCGCCATCGACGACGCAAAACAGCAGGGACGCAAGGGACTTGTACTGACCTGCAAGGAACAGCTTATTCCGTATTACGCGAAATTTGGATTCAAGGACGAGGGCGTGTCCGACAAATCCACGCACGGCAATGTTGTATGGCATCAGATGCGCCTGGTATTTTGACAAATCGGGATTTGGAAAGGTGAGAAAATGGAAATTCGATATATTATACCTACTGATGATAGAATGGAAATAAGCAGGATATATGAGGAAAGTTGGAAGTGCGCATATAAAGGCATAATACCTCAAGACTATCTGGATTCAATTTCTAATGGACGCTGGTCGTCAACCTTAGATAACCCAAACTGGAAAACATTGATTTGTATTGACAATGGCAGAATCGTGGGAACAAGCAGTTTTTGTAAATCCCGTTTTGAGCAGTTTCACGACTGGGGTGAAGTTATTTCGATATATCTGCTACCGAATTATATGGGTAAAGGCTATGGAAAAACTCTTATGAAATCTACCATTTCAGAATTAAAAATACAAGGATACGAAAATATCTTTTTGTGGGTTCTTGAAGAAAACAGCAGAGCAAGGCATTTTTATGAACAATTTGGTTTTTCACCGACAGATGATTTTTTAGATGATAATATCGGAGGGAAAGAATTGCGAGAAGTCCGATATATCTACAAATAGCGATAAATTCTAGTTTGCGCAACTGTTATTTGCTTACACTTCTGTGACACGGACAGGAGGGAATTTCTGAATGAAAACTTATGAGCTCCGCAGCCCGGAGGACATAGCCGCTCTCACGGAGGAATGGGGCTTCCTGCCCTTTTTCGCAGGGGAGATCCCCGGCTTCTCTGTGGAGGAATGCTGCCCGCCGGAGCTGTGGTTTTCCGAAGAAGCGGACGGCCCGTGGGAATGGAAAGGGCCAGTCGCCCGAAGCGGACGCTGTGTATATGGGAAATTTTTCGGCGGCAGGGCAGGCTTTATCAGCCGGGAGTGGCTTCCCGACTTTGCCAATTTCCGTAGGGATGGATATGACTTTGACGCCCGTTATGACGACGGGCTTGCGTCCCGCAAGGATAAGACGGTCTATGACACGGTGGCCGAGCGCGGCGCACTGCTGTCGAAAGAGCTCAAGCGCCTTTGCAATTACGGCGAGGGCGGGAACACCGGCTTTGACACGGTGATAACGCGGCTTCAGATGCAGGCATATCTGGCTGTCGGCGACTTTGTTTATATGCAGGACAAATACGGCAAACCTTACGGCTGGGGCATCGCAAAGTACACCACTCCGGAGGCACTGTTCGGATATGACTTCGTGACCTCGGCGTATGGCAGAGAGCAGGAGGAATCGAGGGCGCGCATCATTGCGCATCTGGAAAGCATCCTGCCGGGAGTCAATGAGAAGCAAATTTTGAAACTGATCGGCTGAGGGATATATGACATTCCGGAGGAGACAGGCGACCGGCACGGTGGATTGGAACGAGAACGCATCTGTTCATACGAGCAGATGCGTTCTAATTCATTGTCTATTGCGGCGCAGGGGGTGATGTTTTCTTACATCACTTTTACTGGCTGCCTGTTGCCTTTACCCATTTCCATTATCCGCTTCGCCTCTGCGATCTCGGCTTTCATCTCCGCGATGAGCACCTTGAGCTTTTCCTCGCACTCCTCGCGGGTGTGAGCGTAGACATTGCGGGAGTGCTTTTTGCCGTCAGGCCACTTGGGGGAGTAGCGCCCTTCAAACAGATGGTCGTTGAGCTCGGAGACGCAGCCGGTACCGGGCTTGCGCCTGAGCCCCATGTAGGGCTTGAAATCGGTCATACTCGGCTTCCCCGCCGCGGGTTGGGCAGTCTCTTGTCCAGCTGCCGAAGCGTCCTCCTGCGGCGCTGCTTTGCCAATACCGCGGTCGATGTTCGCGGCGGCCGCGCGTTGCATGTCGTCGGTAATGTGGGTGTATATATCCAGCGTTGTCGCCGCCGACACATGACCCAGCATGGCGGAGAGCGTTTTCACATCCATGCCGTTTTCCAACGCCAAGGTCGCGAACGTATGACGGATATCATGGAAGCGAACGTGCTTGCAGCCCGCATGTTCCAAGATGAGCTGGAGTCTGCGGCGCACCACGCCGGGAGTGATGGGGCAGTCCACCTTAACCGGCGACGGGAACATCCAGCGGGAGTTTACCGTTTCTTTGTACTCACGCAGCACCTCCACCACGGCGGGCGGCAGGACGATCTTTCGGATGGAGCTTTTTGTCTTGGGGGTGCTGAGCTGAAGCTCACCGCGCACATCGTAGACCTGCTTGTTTACATTCAGCACGCCGGTCTTGAAATTCAGGTCGTCCCATTGCAGCGCCATGAGCTCGCCGCGGCGCAGCCCGGTAGCCAAGTCCAGAAGGAAGAGTTCATAGTAGCCCTCGGCCTTCGCCTGAATGAGAAACCTTTGCAGCTCCTCCCTTGTGAGCACCTGCATCTCCCGAGCCTTTTTCGGCGGTATCTTGCAGCCGATGGCCGGGTTCACACGGATGAGCCCCTCCTGCACCGCCTTCTCCAACGCGGAGCGGCAGGTGGCGTGACACATACGTACCGTCCGGTCGGACAGCCCTTCGCCGTACTTTTCGGTGAGACGCTTCCGACCGCCTTTTTTGATCCGCCCGTAAAACTGCTGCAGGTCATTCTGCGCCAGCTTGTTGAGCGGGATGTCACCGATTTCCGGGATGATGTGCAGGCGTATGCGATCCTCGTATGTTTTCTGCGTAGTGGGGCGTATCTTCGGTTTGGAGTGATTTTCGTACCAGTATTTCAGCCAGTCCCCGAAGGGCATTTCGGGACGCACCTTCGCAGGAGCCTGCCCGCCGCACTCCTCCTTGAGCTTTTGGAGCTTTTCCAAGCACTCTTTCTTTGTTTTGGCGAGGACGTTTTTCGTTTTGGGATAGCCGTTGTCATCGTAGCCGATGACGACGCGTCCCTCCCAGCGTCCGTCCTTGCGCTGCCTTACAGTTCCGTCTCCGGCTTTGCGTTTTCTTGCCACGGTTTCAGCTCCTTCCCAAACAAATTTTCCATGAAGCCGCCCACGACGCTGCTGGCCTGCTTCTGCATATCTGATGTGACGTGGGTATAGGTGTCCAGCGTGAAGGACGCATTGGTGTGACCCAAGATACCGGAGAGCGTTTTCGCGTCTACGCCGCTCGTGAGAGCATGTGTCGCGAATGTATGACGAAGATCGTGAAAGCGTATGCTCGGCAGCCCCGCCCGTTGGAGCAGCGTTTTCATGTGGTGGTACGCCGTGTTAGGATCAACGGGGTCTTCCGGTTTCACCGGGTCGGGGAATATCCACTGACTCAGCGCCTCTGCCTTGCGCCGACGCAGAATTTCGGCGACGCTTTTCGGCAGGATGATGGTGCGCATGCCCTTATCTGTCTTTGTCTCGCCGAGAGTGTACTCGCCCTTTTTCTTGCTGTGCAGTGTGCGGCATACCTTCAGCGTCCCGGCGGTCCCGTCGAAGTCGCTCCATTGCAGACCGCAGATCTCACCGCGGCGCAGCCCGGTCATCAGCTCCGTCTGGAAGAAGTCCCGCCAGACTTCGTCCTGCTCTACCACCTCAAGGAATGCGTCCAGCTCCGCGCGGGTGAGGATGCGCTTCGGCTTGTAGTTGGGCTTCGGTGTTGTCGCGCCCTCGGTCGGGTTCTTCGGGATGACATGCGCCTGCACCGCGTCCTTCATCGCGGCGTGGAGCATTGAATGTATGTGGCGGATCATGGCGTCGGAGAGCTGATGGTCAAGCTCCGGATGCTCGCGGATGCGCCCGTCTGTTTTGAGCCGCCGATACATCCGCTGGATGTCCTGCTGCGAGACGAGGGAGACCTGCTTGCCGCCGAGCTGCGGCTTGATGTAGAGGTCTATGTAGCGGCGGTAGCTCTCAAGCGTGCCGGGGCGCACTGTGCCCGCCTTGTACTCTGTGAGCCAGCGGTCGAGCCATTCGCCGAGCGTCATGCGGCTGTCCTCGGTCAGCTCCACATCGCGGTAGCTCTCGATGTTCTGATGGAGCTTGTCCAGCAGAGCCTTCTGCGTCTTGGCATAGACGTGGCGGAACAGCGGCTCACCGTTTTCCTTGTGGCCGATGACGATGCGGCCTTCCCAGCGCCCGTCGTCACGCTTGCGTACCATGCCGTCACCGGACGGCCTTCGTTTTGCCATGTGCTTCACTTCCTTTGACTGAGATTTTTTTCAACATAAACAACTACCACACTTTGCGCAAAATAGCTATCGGAAATTTGAAAAGATAATTTTCACATCCGCATATTGAAACCGTGGTACTGCTCGTACTCGTCGTCCTCATCATCGTCGACGACGTACTTCACAGTGCGGTCGACCTTTCCGCCGCGCTCGAGGATGCGCTGTATCTCCTCCTTGCTGTGGTGCAGAGTCTCAAGATGGAAGCGGTCGTTGTCACCGGTGTTCATCGCGTCCATGATGGAGAGCAGACCGCAGACAGCGTCGTCGACCGTGGGCAGGAGCTCACCGTACTCGGTGGCGTCGATGCGGCTTTCGAGATATTCACAGCCGCCCATGTCGAAGTAGGCTTCCATGCTGCTGCGCAGAAGCGTCTGGTCGAAGAGCTTGCTGTCACGGCAGCGGATATTTTCCGGTGTGGTGTAGGTGATGTATTTCTGGTTCGGCTCCCAGCGCACCTTGTAACCGAACTGCTCCATGAAGTTTATGAACTCCTCGCGCGTGGCGCAGTTCTCCATGGCCTCCTTGATGGTATAGCATAGCTGCTCCTTCCATGCGGGAATGTGGAACGGGTCGGCCTTCGTCTCGGTGAAGGACAGACCGTACTCCCGGCAGAGCTGATTGTTATACTCCTTGGCCTGCTGCATCTCACGCGCGGTCTGATGAAACTTCCGCCCGGTCTCGAAGTTCACCGAGTTCATGACGATGTGGTTGTGTATGTGCGCCGTGTTCATGTGCGTGACGACCACGCACTGATAGCCCTTGAAGTATTCCGCGAACTTCAGACCGATCTCATGCGCGGTCTTGAAGTCCAGCGGATCGTCGGGGGAGAAGGCTTGGACGATGTGATAGTAACTGCGCCCGTCCGTTTTGCGGAACTGTTTTTTCACCGCTTCGAACTCGGCCTGCGCAGTCTCGGCAACACAGTTGACGCCGGAGATGAGACTGTCCACGGTTTTCTCCCTGTTGGTGACGTAGTCGAGTATGCCGCTCAGACTGCGTGAGACAGCAATGAATTTAACGTTTGCCATATTCCGCGGTACACCTCCATGAAGGGTTCGTAGTTCACCTGCGAGATGCGCCCCTGCCGCGCCATGACCGTGAGCTGGTTCAGGTTGTTGCCCTGATAACGCAGCTCCCGCAGAATTTCATCCATGCCTTCGATGACAACGACCTCACGTTCCATGGCGGCGCGGCGCACAAATTCGCTCTCGGACATGTGGGCGGTTTTCGCCTTGCGGCGGATGCGCTCCTTTTCCCACCCGGCAACACGGGCGCGGATGAACTGATTTTTAGCCATAAACCTTGCCTCCTTTGCTGATGATAGGGGTGTGGGCTTAGCCCGCTTGTCTGCCGAAGTGGGCGGGGGATGGGGCAAACGCCCCGTCCCGTACCACAAAGGCGAAACTTGTCATTCTCGAGGCGAGAATTTTCGGCGCTGCCGCGCGCCTCGAGGGAAAACGCCCTCATACCGCCCGGTTCGGCAGCCATGGCGCGTCGCCTCCCTCCTGGATAAATATGTTTCGGCAGGTTCTGAAATCTGCCGCCATGCCTCGGTTCAGCATTTCTTCGTACAGCATCAGCCGGAACACCGCCGCACCGTAGGCCGTGCGCATCTCGTCGCGGCAGTGGCGGGCGAGAGACTTTTGTTCTTCGGTAAGATCACCGTGGCGCTCATCGCAAAGAAAGAGAAGAAGCTCACCTTCGCCGATGGGGGCTGGGTGGCTCTTGCTCCACTCCGCTTGTATGTAACGCACCGTGTCGCGTGTGCGCCAGATTGTTGCCATCGGATCATGTTCCACGATATGATCTGCAAGGAGTTCTATCATGCGCGACCACACTCCCTTCGCTGATTTAGTTCTGCCAGATGTTTTTCAACCCGCAGCCGCTCCGTGTCGAGCTCCGCTTGCAGGAGCTGACGCTCATAGTTGAGCTCCAACGCTTCCTGTATCGGACGGATGGTGTAGATGAGACTGCCGTTGCGCACACGGCCATCCTTCGTGATGATCGTGCTCGGCTCTGTACGGATGAGACCCTTTTCCTCAAGACTGGCTACGTACTTCCGCACGGTGTTTTCACTCAGCCGCACCGCCTTGCCGATGGTGCGGTAGCTTGGATGACACTGATAGGTCACGCGATCCTCACAGCGCAGAAGAAAATTATAGACCGAGATCTCGTATGAGCTGAGGCCAAGACTGAAAACTTCGTTGGGCACAAGGTAGTAGTGCTTGACCGGGTCGCGTTTAGGCCAGCGCTGGAACATCAGGCACCACCTCCTGTCTGCTCCTCCACCCACTGACAAAATTTTTCCTTGGGAACTATGATGCGGTTCCCGACCCGCAGAGCGGGGAAGCCTTTCTCGTGCATCAACTCATATGCGCTGGAGATCGACACTCCCAGCACCTGCGCCACCATGTTCGCGTTGAGGAACAGCGGAAGCTGATCGTAGTTAGTGAATATGGACTCCTGCATTCGATCCCTCCTTCAAGTTGATTTTGTTCAAGAAAATTTTTCTTGCGTTTCGGAGGTCTCTCTGTTAGACTGTTTGCAGATGGAGTCTGCGTTTTCCGAAACGTAGCATGCCGCTGAACTGTTGCAGCAGTTTGGCGGCTTCATTTTTTGCGTTCATCACTCCTCTCAGTATTCGTTTGCCATGCGCCATACCCGTTCCTGCTCTGCGGCCTTGCTTGACCAACACAGCGTCTGCATCATCCTTGGTACGCTCAGCGTCGCTTCATTGCGTTACTTCCCCGGCGAGTATCATCTCTGGCGATGGGTATTCAGTTTTTAAGGTTCAGTGCGGCGTGTCATAATTTTCTGTTGACAATCGACCACTCTGGTGATAGATTTATCTCAAATTTATTTTGACAGTCTATTTTGGGATTTGCATAGTAACATGTATTTCGAGATTTGTCAAGACTTATATTATAAAAATTTTGCGATTGTCTATTTGGAGGACGCTATGTCTTGGTATGCAAAGATGTATTTCTCAGGAGACAGAGAAATTTTTCAATACGATTCTATGGGGACTCAAGGTGCCCCCTCTGTACAGAAGGAGCTTCCTTTCTTGGAGAGCCTTCTTTCGTTTCAGGAGCTTGACATAGCCGAGCAGACTCCGCTGCTCAAGGACATTGCCGACTGCTGGAGCAGGTATATTGCGGAGGACGACAAGGATGCGCTCACTTCTGCGATGATGAAGCTCGGTGAGCTTGGCGCGAGGCACATATATTTTCATCTTCTGTATGTGCACTTCTATGAGCGGATGTCAAGGTTAGCCTTTTCCGAAGACCGGGGCAGTGCAGAGGACGAGCAGATGCTCGACGAGCTGCGGCGCTTGCCGGAGGTACTTCCGGTGTATCAGAAGCAGGTGCAGCGTTTCTTTGACTTGGTGCTGGACATTGACACTGCCGGACGCGAGCCGCAAGTTCAGGCATCGAAGAACTATTATTACGATATCCCGAATGATCCGGGCTTGTTCAGGTTCCGTCCCATCCCTCTCAGCTTCGAGCCGGTGGAATACCAGAAGTGTTCTCCGGTTTTGTACTCGGGAAGCATCGCAGACATGATCGACTATTCACTGCGGAGCTGCGTCGAGCGCGGCATCACCGTCCGCCGCTGCAAGAACTGCGGACGTTACTTCCCGCAGACAGGCCGCGTGAGCGCGGAGTACTGTGAGCGCCCTGTTCCGACCGGGCAGACTCGCTGCCGGGAGATAGGCGCACTGAAGCAGTGGACGATACGCCAGTCGGAGGACCCGGTATTCAAGGCGTACCGCAAAGAATACAAACGGCGCTTCGCATGGATCAAGGCCGGGCGCATCACGGACAAGCAGTTTTACGACTGGAGCGAGCGCGCAAGAGAACAGAAAAAGAAATGCGACCGGGATATTATCTCCGCCGAGGAATTTTACGCTTGGCTGAAGACCTCGGAATAAAAAGAGACATGATGTCGACCGTTTAATGGTCAGCGTCATGTCTTTCATTGTCTATGGCGGAGTATATGGTGAGGGGGCAGCAAGATTCTGACTTATTTCATTACTCGTTCGAGAAGAGTCTTGTAGCTGTCTACCACATCATATACAACGTTTCCGTTGCTGATTGCTTTGAAGTGTTCCCTTGCGCAGTGAATCTTGGATTCTTCAATCAGTCGAAGCTGCATGGAGGACATCGAGCCTTTTGTCTCAGCAACAAAATATATGTGCTTGACTGTACCCTCATAAAAAGCAATAGCCCAGTCCGGATTATAGTGTCCTACCGGTGTTGCAATATAGAAGCTGTCCGGCAGCTTCACATAGACAGCGACATCCGTGTTCGTGTCCAACTCGGAAGCGAAATCGCGCTCGTTTGTGGAATCATACACGATATGGTCATACAAGTGTCGCTGCGCTTTCATTGCGTTTGTTCCGAGCTTGCCTTTGATTGTCGGCGCCGTAAAGATATCCGTATCGTAATGCTCATCTAGCACATTGTATGTAATATGCTGAATAATGGCAGTCGCTTTTTCATCATTGATCAGTGCAGCAGCCTTGATGATGAACTCTTCGGGATTGAATTTGAACTGCTCGAAAACAGATTTCTCAATGCAGGTTAAGATCGCAACAATTGCTTTCCGCGTCAGCTAGGTTTCTGCAACGAGTTTGCCAACTGTGTACGACAAGGACAATGTGTGTTTCGCCTTAAAAAACGGGCAGGTAATTCAAGTATAAGCACACAAATCCAACAGACCTCGAGAGCCGATGATTTCACTGCGTGGTCTGTTATTATCTTACCGGCTAATCATTCCAAAACATTTTACATGGAAGAAAATATGTTTCAAACTTTCTGGAAATTCCGAGAATACCAAATACATTTTTTAGCCTGATTTTATCTTCATGACTATAGTAATATATTTTCCATCTTGATATTGGTTTTACCTCTTCAGCAATTCGTGTTAGGTATGGCGTATCTACATCTCCAAATGATAATCCGATCGATACAATTTCTTCTACATCTTGCAGATTTGAAAAGAAAGCGTTGTTCATTGATATTACTGCATCTGTATCCTTATATAGCGAAGCACAAAATTTAGCTACTGCGGAATAGATACTTTCTTCCCACTCTATAAACTCTTCGCTGGCATGCTTTGCTTTTTCTTTGTAAAAGTCTATTATGAATTTGTTGCCATGCCCCATGATAGGTGGTATTTCAGAACAGGATGGGATTCCTCCATGCAAATGTAAAACATTTTTTACACCATACACGCGTTCAAGTATGTCGGTGTAATTAAAATTTATAAAAACATCCGTATTGTCTTTTATCAGACTTTTCTTAATAGGAGAAACAGATGACGTATCTATTGACTCCAACCATTCAAGCACATATTGCTGCAAATCTGACGAAAACCCGTACTGGGCTCTCCAATAATTATCAAGGGTATCCTTTATGCCAATTGTAGGCATTCCGTCTGTAAGTGAACTCGCTATATCATACATCCCTTCGACATCAGGATGCCCTATTTCATCCTCGAAAGATTTCCACAAATCTTTAAGCACAGACTTTTTCCATCTTTCTTGTGCAGCCTCGCTGTACCAAGGTTCCGTATCATCCAAAGGTTGAATATGATACATAGCCTCAAAATCCTTTAGGAATGACTCATGATGTTTTTCTAAATAGTTTCTAAACTCGGAGTACGAGGTAAGGATACCGTGCTGTATATCAAAACCATTTCCTATCAAATATAATGTTTTCATATTTCGCTCCAAGTTAACAACAAATATAAAATAGCTGGGATTTTCAAACCTTCCCTGCACGCCCCACAAGTGTGTTTTACACCGGAAAGGCACACTTTTCAATTATTACCGTTCTTTGTATCAAACTCGTTATAATTATTTCAATGTAGATTATTTCAACCTTACCGAGATAGCTTTCCTGCAAAAGCATGAGGACTTCCAGATTGTCGCCCTCAGTGTAGAGGGGGGTCGATGGTGTCCTGATCTTTGCTTTCCACCACGCATGGGCGCAACGTTTTGCGGATCGGCTTGTTGGCTCCCACGATTGCCGCTTTCTTGCTGGCCCATGTAAACTCGTATGCCCCATCACCGTCGACTACATCTGGCGAGAACATCTGTTTCAGCAGTTCAGAATTGATCGCCCGCTTGTACACCTTTTTCTCCGGCGTGCTATGATTCTCGGCCAGCATCTCCGTGCTGTCGTTCTGGAACGGAGCTGCAATGCGGGCTATGTCCTGCACCGTCATATCCGGTAATTCAAATTTCATCGTATCTATTAGGTCGTCCTCCCGATTTTGCTATATTTCTCAATTAAGTAATTTATGAATGCGGAGCAAGAAATTAGCATATACTTTGCATCCTCGGCAGGAGCATTTTTGAAGTCTATTCCTCCGTGACGAATACCATCCGTGTCCGAAGCATAACCGTACATTTTTTCAAAAGCCGATTTTAATGCTCCGTGTAATATCAACCCGCTATCTTCAAGGTGTTTCAGTGCATTTCCTAGTGTTGCTTGGGCACCAGACATTCCTGTAATGATACAGCACATTGATTCAACTGCACTGATTGCTTCCTTTATAGAATTTTCATAATCCGGATTCTCTCTATCTGAATAGAATTGCAACGCCTTTTGCAAATGGGTATTCACAGAAGAAAACTGAGTGTTCGATGCTTCTTCTATACACGCTATCTCTATTTCTCCGACGATTGGAGAAACTACACCATCAATAAGACGATACCCGGACTTTTCTTGCTCAAGAATAGTGTTAAAGCCTTCTGAGTACTCGTTCATTTGAATTTTATATTCGCAGGTATAGGATTCTTCATCACCATCATCATATACAGCATCGCAATCAGATGTACAATCTTTACAATTAGCTTTTAGAAAACTATACCCGTATTCAATGACGTCATATAGAGAGTACCAAGGAAGCTCTTCTAAAACTTTAATCAATTTATCAAAATTTTTGCCTCTGCTGGAAATAGAAAAATTGAATATACCCTCGTCTGATATGGTACGGAACCCCATAGTGTCAAGGATAATTTTGGCTTGGTTATCATCAAATGTCTCTTCGATCAAATTAATAAGTCTGTGTTTTAGAGCAGAGTCTATATCATCTGTTTGGATTTGCTTTGCGGGAACGAGTTTCATTCTCTCTGAAAAGGTCATTACAGCACCACCATTTTCGTTTGTAGTTTTTTCAGCGCCGCGGTCATTTCCATCTGCCGGGTAAGCTGATTATCTCATGAAAATTGCTTTTCAAAACAACAATTTTCATAGTTGTACTATATGGCTTGCACACGTTCAACTTTTGCTTTATCGTATTTGGATATCAAATAGTTCACAAATGCAGAGCATGTAACAAGCATATAACGGGCATCTTCAATTGGCGCATGTTTGAAATCTATTCCCCCATGACGAATTCCATCTTCGTCTGACGTATACCCATACATTTTAGAGAAAGCTTCCCGTAAAGCGCCATGAATAACAACACCATTGTCTTCCAGCTTTTTCAATGCTGCACCCAGAGTGGCTGATGAGCCAGTCGTCCCAGTTATAATACAGCACATGGATTCGACTGCACTTATAGCATCTTTTATTGTGTTCTCATAATCAGGGTTTGCTTTATCTGAAAAATTCTTAATTGCTTTGTCAATAAGTTTTCTTACTGCTTCATATGGAACTGAGCTTGCTGCCACAACTTCATCAATTTCGACAGAATTAGTAATAGGCACAAACACATCATCTATTAAGCGGTAACCAGAATTCTCTTCGTCAAGAATGGAGTTTATATTTTCAGTAATTTCAAGAAAAAAACTGGAAACCGCACGATGTATGTCAGGGCAAGAAGGTAGCGAACTTGTTAAGCTCCCGAAGTTTTTTCTTTGAAATTCAATTAAGAATTCAATGATGGTATAAGGGTCATACCATTTGCTCTGTGGTGTTTGCTGCAAAAATCGGGTAACTAATACTTTTTTGTTGAGCTCATTATTTATGCTTATCTCTCCAAGCTTGTCAACAATATAAGATAGCATTTCTTCTACATTAGGTATTCGATTAATAACACCAGAAAACCAGTTGTATAATCTGTTTCTCAATCTTGTATTGATTCCCAATAGTTGTTGTTCCATATGACTTTCGAAACCATTTCTTTCACCAAATGTCATATACTCAGGTACTCCTTCCTTAGCTTCTTCAAGTCCGCATTGTAAAGACACTGACATCAAAACTTACTTTTGATCCGGCACGATCTCCATAATATCTTCCACTCCACAATCCAGCGCAGTGCATATTTTCAGGAGAATTTCCGTAGTGACATGGCCGTTCCGCCCCATCTTGGTGACGGATGCAGGGCTGATGCCCGCCTTTGCGCAGAGATCCTTTTTCTTCATATCCTTATCAATGAGCAGCTTCCAGAGCTTTTTGTAACTCACAGACATACGTTTTCCTCCTGATGATATAAAAATGCTCTGCCTCTCGGCAGAGCATACGGTCTGTACGGCTATTCTGCCAAGGCCTTACAACACTTGACGGCGTTGTTTATTATGATAGCATATTCAGTGGAAACAAGCAAGAAAATAATACATTCGCACGATTTTTAATTCCGCAGAATCTCAAAACAAACAGTTGAACCTCCGTGAACTAAGAGCTACAATGCGAACACCACTCAGACAAAACGAACGGAGGTAAATCGATGAACTATGAAGCAAAACCGTTTCAAGACTGCAAGTCGGTCACCATTGACGAGCTAAAAAGTCAGCCCAGCGAGCTGCTAAATCAGATGACAAAAGAGCAGCAGCCACTGCGTGTGTCTATGAAAGACGGTAAGGAGTATCTGCTGTTCCCGCAGGAGTTTCTTGCTCCTCTCTGCGATAATGACTTTCGCTTGATCGTACTCTCGGCGATGCGGTATGCGATGGGCAGGAACACATATATGCCGTTGGTGGTCACTGATTATATCAAGCGGCACATTCGTATGCTGGACGGCAAATTTCTTGTGCTTGCTGCCAACAATATCCGGCATCACTTTGAGGATTACGGAGAGCACGAGCCGAATCTGGCACTCTGGCAGGATCTTTTGGATGAGCTCGAAACAGAGCAGAGAGACAGGATCACCCGACCAGCAAGGAAGAGCAGAGTTTGCCCCGTATGTGGAACGCCATTGAAAGTCATGAGCATAACTGGCAGTGAACATTCACCCAATGGCTTCAATGTGGTCGCTCACTGCGAGAGCTGCAACGCAGATTACATGTGGTTCTGTAATAAATACGGCGTCATGACAGAGGTGAAAAAGGTTCCCGTGGAGTGAGGCGTTGTAGTTGGCTTTTCGGCCATCTTGGAATGTAAATTTATCCTGCTATGGAGACATCCACAGCAGGATTTGGTTTAACTATGTGTGCTTGACAGCTTCCGTGATATCTTCAATGCTTTCATCGCAAACTAACCCATTTCTATTATACCAGCGGCGCAGCATTGACACAATATGCGTCTCAGGTTTATCTGGAACCTCTTGTCGAAATTTAGATTTTATCAGTTATAACTTATAAAATAGCAATTTAGCCGTTGAGTTTCATTTATAAATGTGATATACTGCAAGTAACCATGGAAAGGGGGGCCAAGATTCATGATCAAACGCGAACTGTATATGAGCCGCATCCGTCCGTTTATCGGAACGGATCTTATCAAGGTCATGACCGGTATCCGCCGCTGCGGAAAGTCGGTCATGTTGGAGCTGATCAAACAGGAACTCACAGAGTCCGGTGTCAGCTCGACGCAGTTCATCTCCATCAACTTTGAAGATATGAGCTATTCCCACCTGCAAACCGCACAGGCTCTGCATGACGAGATCACAGCAAGAGCTGCAAAAATAGAGGGCAAGGTCTATCTGTTCTTTGATGAGATACAGGAGGTCAAGGACTGGGAGAAGTGCATCAACTCTTTCCGCGTTTCGCTGGATTGCGATATCTACATCACCGGCTCGAATGCAAAGCTACTGTCCGGTGAACTCGCGACTTACTTGGGCGGTCGGTATGTGGAGTTCGTAATCTATCCGTTCTCCTTCGGAGAGTTCATGGAACTGTACCGTCCAATCACGCCCAATGAGTCCATTCAGCAGTGTTTTCAAAAGTACTTGCTTGCCGGAGGTATGCCCTACCTCGCGAACCTCCGCTATGCGGATGCTCCGTCCAAGCAATATCTTCACGACCTGTTTAACTCTGTCCAGCTCAAGGACATCGTAAAGCGGAATAAAATTCGGGATGTTGACTTGCTGGAACGGATCATTGCCTATGTGATTGCCAATGTGGGTACGACCTTCTCCGCAACCTCTCTTGCGAAGTTCTTGAAAAACGAGCAGCGCACTGTTGCCCCGGAAACGATTCTGAACTATATCAAATATTGCTGCGAGGCGTACCTGTTCTATCAGGTGAAGCGTGAAGATCTGCAGGGAAAGCAGATTCTTGCATCTAACGAGAAGTATTATATTGCCGATCACGGCATCCGCGAGGCTGTTTTTGGCGGCAATATGCGGGACATCAATCTCATTTTGGAGAATATCGTGTATCTCGAACTGCTGCGCCGGGGCTATGAAGTGACCGTTGGCAGAACTGGCGATAAGGAAATTGATTTTGTATGTGACAAGCGCGGCGAAAAGCTGTATGTTCAGGTTACTTACCTGCTGGCGTCGGAAGAAACGGTCAGCCGTGAGTTCGGTGCGTATGATAATATCCGCGACAACTTCCCGAAGTATGTTGTTTCTCTCGATGAGTTCGACATGAGCCGAAACGGTATCAAACACCGAAATATCCGCGATTTCCTC
>ULSK01013572.1_pt1 | contig 16256 bp, 13 predicted proteins | sample 1956311 | NCBI WGS metagenome assembly ULSK01 (sample SAMEA4835706, study PRJEB28245) | human gut metagenome | biome: gut microbiome; material: fecal sample | place: Denmark | collected 2008 | reverse complement strand
CGGAAAGAGTGTGAAGTCGGAGCAGGACCTCGGATTTATGTACGGCGCAGGCGGCGCAGGACTTGTGGAGGATCTGTTTCTTGTCACGAAGTGGGCAAAGAAGGAGTACCCGGATCTTCCGTTTGTTCTGATGGGACACAGTATGGGATCCCTGGTTGTGCGCGCATACGCGAAGGAACACGACCAGGAGCTGGATGCGCTGATTGTGTGCGGTTCGCCGAGCAAAAATTATCTGCGGCCGCTGGGGGCGGCTGTAGGACACGCGGAAGCGGCGGTGCTCGGGGATGAGCATCGGAGCAATCTTCTGGAGGCGATGTCGTTTGGATCGTTTGCGGCGCGGTTTGCGGATGAGAAGAGCCGGTTCGCCTGGTGCTGTTCGGACCCGGAGGTGGTGCGGGAGTATGAAGAAAATCCGCTCTGTGGATTTACATTTTCGGATGATGCTTTTTTTGCGCTGAATGATCTGCTGAAGGAGACGTATGGATTCCATGGATGGCATTGCACAAACCGGAAGCTGCCTGTGCTGTTTTTGTCCGGCGGGGATGATCCGTGTTATGTGAATGTGCGGCGCTTTAAAAAATCCATTGACCATATGCGGCTAATCGGGTACCGCAATGTCAGAGGAAAGCTGTATCCGGGAATGCGGCATGAAATACTGAACGAGAAAGAGAAGTACCGCGTATATGGCGATGTCTGGAAGTGGTTGAAGAAAGAAAAAGTGGTGGAGAATGTGGAGGGGGGAAGCACACCCCCGCAGACCCCGGACGGCGCTCTGGCAGGGAGCGGCGGTGTTTGATCATTTTTTGAAAAAAACGCTCATCAGCAAAAAAACTGATGAGCGTTTTTCAATGAAAGTAAATTTTTGACGATCACATGATCCATCCAAACACGGTGGAAAGGACGATCATAATCATAGAAAAGACAAATGAGTTCACCGACATCAGCGTCGCCCGCTGCTTGGACGGGATCATGTCATTGAGCAGAATATCGGTCCGGACTTCAAGAAAATCATCGGAAAAGGATCCGATAAATCCGCCGAAGACCATAAGGGCCGGCAGTCCAGTAAAGCTCATAAGAAAGGCGAAAAGTACACCGATCGTGCCAAACAGCAGAATCGCGCGGTAGCGGTATTTGTGAAAGTATGCCGTCATCCGCGATCCCAGTGCCGCGCCGAGTCCCATCACGAAGAGGGCAGGTCCAAGCAGCGCGCTGTTCATGCCGGTGAGTGGCAGCTTTGCCTGTAAAAAGAAGAGAACCAGCGTGGAAACGGCACCGATGAGTGCGTTCACCAGCATAATATTTCTTGCTTTTTTCTCACGGACAAGAAACTGCCAGCTTTCCTGCACAACCGAAACGATTTCCTGTCCAACAGGATAATGAACTGGTGTTTCGTCCGTTTTTATTTCCACAAGGCGGAATGAAACGCCAAGCGTAATCAACCCGAAGAAGAGATCAATCGCATACGCGCGCCGGTATCCCAGCCACAGGGCAAGACCTGCGCAGAGCGTTGCGGTGGAATTGGTGATACGGTACAGCATCATTTCGGTAGAAGAAAAACGGGCATAAAACCCTTCGTCCCCGTTCTGCTTCAGACTGTCATATGCAAGTGCCTCCCGTGTGCCGGATGCAAGGTTATAGCTGAGCGCACTGCATCCAAGCGCAAGCGCCGTTGTAGCAAAGCCGGTGGAAAAAATCATCAGCGTACCGGAAATCAGGGAGGCCATCTGGCTTGCAATCAGCGTTTTCCGTCGCCCGAAAACATCGGCGACAACGCCGGAGGGGAGTTCAAAGCAGAGGCTCACGATATGGAAAATACTTTCGAGCATCCCGATCTGCAGCAGCGAAAATCCGCGGAGTGCGAGCAGTGCAACCCACGAAGCCGCCGCAATCTGAAAATAGCCGACCGTGGTCATAAGATATAAAGTTTGTATTTGTTTTCTGATAGTTTTCTCAGACATAAAAAAATCTCCTTGTCAAAATATAGTAAAATTTTGATTGGGAGATATGTGCGTTTTCTATAGAATTTTAAGAACTCAAAAAGTGAAGTTTACTAAAAAAAGAGCGCACTATCCCCATAAACAGCTGAAACATCGCCATTTGTGAGGTGAAGAAACTGGTTTTTCCAGATCATAGTGCTACTCCTTTTGTAATCATAATTTTTTTATCAGAATACCACTGGAAACGGAAAAAGTCAAAGAAAAATTTTGACGAAAATAAAAAAAACTATTGACTTTCAAGTACACTTTAATGCTACAATTCTTTCAACAATACTGAGAAAACGAAGGTTTTCTGCGGAAAAGAAAGGGGATTTTACCATGAGTGTAGATGTAACAAAAATGCCGAAATTAGGATTTGGCATGATGCGCCTTCCGGAGAAGGACGGAGAACTGGATTTGGAGCAGATCTGTAAAATGGTCGATGCGTGCCTTGCCTCCGGAATGAACTATTTTGACACCGCCTATATGTACTGCGGCGGAAAATCGGAGAGCATCGTGAAAAAAGCGCTGGTAGAGCGTCATCCGAGAGAAAGTTTTACTCTGACGACAAAACTCCCGCAGTGGATGATGGACGAGGGCATCGAAGGCCGTGACCGCATTTTCAACGATCAGCTCGCGCGCACCGGAGCAGGCTACTTTGATTATTACCTGCTGCATAGCGTAGAAGACGGCGCAAACTATGAAGGCTATGTGAAATACGACTGTTTCAACTGGGCCAAGAAGAAAAAAGAAGAGGGACTGATCAAACACTTTGGTTTCTCCTTCCACGGAACGCCGGAGCTGCTTGACAAGATTCTCTCCGAGCATCCGGAGGTCGAAATTGTCCAGATCCAGATGAACTATGCTGACTGGGACAATCCGCTGATCCAGTCCGGACGTCTGTATGAGGTGCTTCGGAAATACAATATGCCATTCCTTGTTATGGAGCCGGTAAAGGGCGGTTCCCTTGCATCGGCAGGCAAAGAGATTGAAGCAGAGATGAAACGTGTTCATCCGGATGCATCGATTGCGTCCTGGGCACTCCGCTTTGCGGCTTCCCTCCCGGGTGTTGCAACCGTGCTCTCCGGTATGTCAAACGAGGAACAGATGGAGGATAATATCAGAACCTTCCGAAATTTTGTACCGTTAAATGAGGAGGAAAAAGCAGTGATCGCCAAAGCACAGGAAGCGCTGAAAAAGAGTCCGGCGGTTCCATGTACCGCCTGTCGTTACTGCTGCGACGGATGTCCGATGGGAATCGCGATTCCGGATGTATTCAAGGCATTGAATACCATCCGCCTGTATGGAGAAGAAGACCGTGCGAAAAATTATTATAAAAAGCTGCTGGAAACATCGGGAAAAGCAGAAGACTGCGTGCAGTGCGGTCAGTGTGAGAGTGTATGCCCGCAGCATCTGCCGATCATTGACCTGTTAAAAGAAGCGTCCGAAAAGCTTGACGTGCCGGTGACGGAATAAGCGGATTGCGAATATCCGCTTTTGCATATGCTTTAGAAAAAGGCTCCCCGGAATACTCTTTTTTCAGAGTATTCCGGGGAGCCTTTTTTTCTATGGGAAATCTTGTTGGAATTTCCTGCGGAGAAAAAGATCCTTTGGGCAGGATCGCACTGCGCGGAAAAAATGTGCCACTTGCGAGAGATGTGACGGAGCGGTTTACGACCAGAAAAATGGAATGTAAAAAAGGAAAAACTCATGTTTTACATAAACTTAACATCTCTGAGATTTTGCATTTTACACGCCGTTGTTATGATGATACCTGTAAAAACGAAATGTAAAAAACATCGGGATTGCGATTTTACAAAATAGAAATCACAAAAATCCCGTGTGAAAAGAGGAGAAAAGAATATTATGAAGAGAAAAGTAATTGCAATCACCTTAACCGCAATGATGGCTGCAGGAATGCTTGCAGGATGTGGAAGCAGCGACAGCAGCAGTTCTTCCACAGCAGACACTACAAAAGAGGCTTCTGCAACAGAGGCAGATGGCAGCACAGACGGTGACAGCACCGCAGCAGGCGGAGATTTCTCCGGACAGATCAGCGTGATCTCCCGTGAGGATGGTTCCGGTACCAGAGGTGCATTCATCGAGCTGTTCGGTGTAGAAGAAAAAAACGATGCAGGTGAGAAAGTAGACAACACCACCGTTGATGCACAGATCACCAACAATACTTCCGTTATGATGAGCACAGTGGCAGGTAACCAGTACGCAATCGGTTATATCTCCCTTGGATCCTTAAATGATGAAGTCAAAGCACTGAAAATCGACGGAGCAGAGGCAAGCGCAGAGAACGTAGAAAACGGTTCCTATAAAGTAAGCCGTCCGTTCAACATTGTAACAAAAGACGGTCTTTCCGCAGATGCGCAGGATTTCATGGACTACATCTTAAGCACCGACGGACAGCAGGTTGTTTCAGATGACGGATATATTGCAATCAAAGATACCAAAGCTTATGAGGGAAGCTGCGGCGGTGAAAAGGTTGTGGTAGCAGGATCTTCTTCTGTAACACCACTGATGGAAAAATTAAAAGAGGCTTATACAAAAGTAAATTCCAAAGCTAACATCGAAGTACAGCAGAGTGATTCCACCACAGGTATCACTTCCGCAAGCGACGGCCTCTGCGACATCGGTATGGCATCCCGTGACTTAAAGGATGAGGAGAAATCCTCAGGGCTTACCGCAACCGTAATCGCAACCGACGGTATTGCTGTCATCGTAAACAAAGAGAACCCGACCGACGGGCTGACCAGCGATCAGGTAAAGAGCATCTATGTTGGCGACACAACCGACTGGGCAGATGTAAAATAAAGAATGTATAAAGCAATGGAAAAAGAAGTAAGGGCGAACAATGGAAAATCGCTCTTACTTCCGTATCCGAAAATGTTCAGAAAAAGAAGCTGTCTTTCGGAACGTGCTTGAAAAAGCAGTTCGTAAGGAAAAAAAACGAAAGTCTTTTTCAAACACGCTCCGCGAAACAATGAAATGAAAGGATTTATCTTATGAAACTAAGAGAAACGATCATGAAACTTGTATTCCTGATTGCGGCGTGCTGCTCCGTACTGGCTGTTGCACTGATCTGCATTTTCCTGTTCATGAATGGCGTTCCTGCTATTTTTAAAATCGGACCGCTGAAATTTTTGACCGGTACCGTGTGGAAACCGGGAAACAACATTTTCGGTATCCTGCCGATGATTGTCGGCAGTATCTGCGTGACCGGCCTTGCAATCCTGATGGGTGTGCCGGTTGCCATTCTTACTTCGGTGTTTCTTTCCCGTTACTGTCCGAAAAAGTTTTACGGCATCTGCAAATCAGGTATTAACCTGATGGCCGGTATTCCGTCTATCGTATATGGATTTTTCGGACTGGTCGTGATCGTCCCATTGATGGCACAGCTGACCGGCAAAAACGGAAACACAATGCTGACGGCATCCATTCTTTTGGCCGTTATGATTCTTCCGACCGTGGTCGGTGTAACAGAATCCGCCATTACGAGTGTTCCGGAATCCTACTATGAAGCAAGCCTTGGTCTTGGTGCCACGCATTCCCAGAGTGTTTTCTTTGCAGTTGTCCCGGCAGCAAAATCCGGAATCCTGGCAGGTATCGTGCTTGGCATCGGACGTGCCATCGGAGAGACAATGGCAGTGATTATGATTGCCGGAAACCAGCCTCGTATGCCAAAAGGAATCACAGAAGGCCTTCGTACCATGACAGCCAATATTGTACTGGAGATGGGATATGCATCCGGACTTCACCGGGAAGCGCTGATTGCAACGGGTGTTGTGCTGTTTGTCTTTATCCTGCTGATCAATTTATCGGTGTCTATGCTGAACCGGAGGGTACATTATGGTGATTAAAGGAAATGGAGCTGTAAATACAATGGAAGCTGTAAAAATAAATACAAAAGAAAAAGAAAGAACAAAGGTTACGTATCACAAAAGTGTTTTTTCTTCGGTACTGACCGGAATTACCTGTGGAGCGGCCATTCTTGCACTTGCTATTCTGGTTTTTCTGGTTGGATTTATTCTGATCCACGGTGTGAAAAACCTGACACTGGAGCAGTTTGCATGGACCTATAATACAGAGAATGTTACGATGCTTCCGGCGATCATCAACACTGTTACGATGACAGTACTTTCCCTGCTGCTTGCTGCGCCCCTCGGCATTTTCTCGGCGATTTATCTGGTTGAATATGCCAACAAACGCGGAAAACTGGTTGGGCTGATCCGGATTACGGCAGAGACCCTTTCCGGTATTCCGTCGATCGTTTACGGTTTGTTCGGTATGCTGTTTTTTACGAAAACCCTGAAAATGGGATACTCGATGATGTCCGGTGCCTGTACCCTTGCCATCATGATTCTTCCGCTGATTATGCGAACAGCAGAAGAAGCCTTAAAATCGGTTCCGGATTCCTATCGGGAAGCAAGCTTTGGACTGGGAGCCGGAAAGCTTCGTACGATTTTTAAAATTGTTCTTCCATCTGCCGTACCCGGCATTCTTTCCGGTGTCATTCTTGCGACAGGCCGTGTCGTAGGAGAGACTGCAGCACTTCTTTTCACAGCAGGAACGATTGCAAAGGTTGCGGGCCTTATGGATTCCGGCCGTACCCTTGCCGTTCATATGTATGCGCTTTCCAGTGAAGGCCTCTATATGAATCAGATGTATGCAACCGGCGTCATCCTGATGCTGATCGTCCTTCTGATCAATGGCTGTTCCGGAATGATAGCAAAGAAAATTGCAAAGAAATAAAAGAGAGACGAGGAAAAAACATGAGCAAAATAGATGTATCCAATATGGATCTTTATTACGGAGACTTTCATGCATTAAAAAATATCAACCTGAGCATTGATGCCAATGAAGTGACGGCTTTTATCGGACCTTCCGGCTGTGGTAAATCGACCCTGTTAAAATCCATCAACAGAATGAATGATCTCGTTCCGGGCTGCCGGATCACCGGTGAAATGCTGCTGGACGGAGAAAACATCTACGGCGGAAAAATGGATGTCAACGGACTCCGCAAACGGGTCGGCATGGTATTCCAGAAACCAAATCCGTTCCCGATGAGCATTTACGACAACATTGCCTATGGCCCCAGAACCCATGGTGTCCGTTCCAAAGCGAAGCTGGATGATATTGTGGAACAGTCTCTTCGACAGGCAGCAATCTGGGATGAGGTGAAGGACCGTTTGAAGAAAAGCGCACTTGGCATGTCCGGCGGACAGCAGCAGCGTCTTTGCATTGCGCGTGCTCTTGCCGTACAGCCGGAGGTTCTTCTGATGGACGAACCAACCTCAGCACTGGATCCGATTTCTACTTCCAAAATCGAAGATCTTGCGGTAGAACTGAAAAAAGATTATACTATTGTCATGGTAACACACAATATGCAGCAGGCAGCCAGAATTTCCGATAAAACCGCATTCTTCCTGTTAGGAGAGGTGGTAGAATACGGAGAGACCGAACAGATCTTCTCCATGCCGAAGGACAAACGGACAGAGGATTACATTACAGGGAGGTTTGGCTGATATGAGGGAAAGATTTGAGCAGCAGATGGAAATTCTGCACACGGAGCTGATTGAGCTTGGCGCACTCTGTGAGCAGGCGATCGGACGGACATATGAGGTTCTGCTGGAGGGAAACCAGAGAACAGCAGAAGAGATTATCAAAAAAGATCAGGTTGTCGATGCGAAAGAACGGGAGATCGAGGATCTCTGCTTCCGCATCATTTTACAGCAACAGCCGGTAGCGCGTGATCTGCGCCAGGTATCTGCGGCATTAAAAATGATTACCGACATGGAGCGGATCGGGGATCAGGCAGCGGATATTGCGGATATCGTAAAGGTAACGAGTCTTGGTGTGCCGGATGCAAGCATCCGTCTGAAGGATATGGCGAAAGCAACAGCTTCTATGGTAACAAAATGCATCGATGCATACGTTAAGCAGGATCTGAAGCTTGCACGGGAGGTTATCGATTCCGATGATATCGTAGATGACCTTTTTGACGAGGTCAAGGATGAAATTCTGCAGGGTATGCGAAAGGGAATTACCACAGATGTCCAGTCTCTGGACTATCTGATGATTGCAAAATATTATGAAAGAATCGGTGACCATGCAACAAACATTGCGGAATGGGTTGTGTACTCCATTAACGGTCACCATAAAGGGGAATAACAGATGATCTACTGCGTGGAAGATGAAAGAAATATACGGGAACTGATCGTATACACACTGGAATCGAGCGGTTTTACCGCAAGAGGCCTGGAAAGCGGAAAAGAGCTGAATGCAGCTATTGCAGAACAGCTTCCGGATCTGATTCTCCTGGATATCATGCTTCCGGGAGAGGATGGTCTTGAAATTCTTTCACGCCTCAAGGCATCGGAAGTAACAAAAGAAATTCCGGTTATTATGGTAACGGCAAAGGGCGCTGAGTATGATAAGGTCATGGGCCTGGACTGCGGAGCCGATGACTATATTACCAAGCCGTTCGGCATGATGGAATTTATCGCAAGGGTACGTGCCGTGCTGCGCCGTGCCGGAAAAGAAGAGAAGGAAAACGATGTGCTGGAGACCGGGGATCTGCAGATCCAGGTGAAACAGCATCAGGTTCTGGCCAAAGGGGAGAAGGTTACCCTGACCTTAAAAGAGTTTGAACTGCTGAAATTTTTAATGGAAAATAAAGGAATTGTCCTTACGAGAGACCGTCTGCTCGGCCATGTCTGGGGCTATGATTTTGACGGAGAAACCCGTACGGTAGACGTTCATGTGCGTACACTCCGCCAGAAGCTGGGCGAATGCGGCGAGCTGATCGAGACGGTCCGCGGCGTGGGATACCGGATAGGAGGCTGAGAAAGTAAGATGCGTAAAAAAGTCTTTCAACATGCGGGAGCGTTGATTATCGCTGCGATTATCCTGACTTTTTTCACCATGAGCTGGGCAATGTACAACAATACGGCGGAGCAGCTTCGTGTTTCGGTGAGAAATGAATGTGAGTATTACAGGTATTTTCTGGACAAGATGGGTGATGACAGTCTGGATAAACCGGCCGGCAAGATTACGGCAAGCCGGGTTACCCTGATTGACACGGACGGAACCGTTCTGTTTGATTCGGTCGAGGATGCGAAGATGATGGGAAACCATTCTGGGCGGCCGGAGGTGATTGAGGCGGAAAAGACCGGGGAAAGCAATATTTCCCGTTATTCCGAGACCCTGCGGAGCAAAACATATTATACGGCATTGCGCCTGGACAATGGAAAAATCATCCGTGTTTCCCTGACAACAGACAGTGTGTTCGGTGTGATGCTGCGGAATATATGGCTTGTGGCTGTGCTGATTGCGGCAGTTCTTGTCGTAGAGCTGATGATGGTCAGTCATATGACAAAGGCGCTTGTAAAGCCGATCAATGAGATTGATCTGAATCATCCGCTGGACAACAAAGCGTATGAGGAATTGAGTCCGCTGCTTGGAAGAATTCATCAGCAGCAGAAGCAGATTCAGCAGCAGATGGAGGAGCTCCGCCATAATCAGGAGGAGTATCTTGCCATCACGGAATATATGAAGGATGGTCTGATCGTGACAAACCAGTCGGTTGTACTCTCCATCAACCGCTCGGCACAGAATTTGTTTGATGTGACGGCAGAGGAATGCATCAATCACAATATTGTGACAGTCAGCCGCAATGAGCAGCTGAAGGAGGCACTGGATCATGCGCTGGAGGGCAGTTCCGAGGAACGGATGCTGGAGATAAATGGAAGAGTCTATCAGCTTCTTGCAAATCCGGTGCGTGTGGACCGTGTTGTATCCGGTGCGGTAATCCTGGTGCTGGATGTGACGGAAAAACAGAAAGCCGAGGTGATGCGCCGTGAGTTTTCAGCCAATGTGTCACATGAGCTGAAAACACCGCTGATGTCGATTTCCGGATATGCGGAGATCATCGAAAACAACATGGTAAAACCGGAGGATATTCCCAAATTTGCGGGCAGAATCCACAGTGAGGCGAGCCGGTTAAGCTCTCTTGTCGAGGATATTATCAAGCTGTCCAGACTGGACGAAAACGACCAGTCAATCCCGATGGAGGAAGTGGATCTGATGCAGATCTGCCGTGATGTCGAGGGACATCTTTCCATACGGGCAAAGGAGCAGCAGGTGAAGATGACACTGAGAGGAGAGAGCTGCCGGATCAAAGGTGCACGACAGGTTCTCTATGAGATGATCTACAATCTCTGCGACAATGCGATCAAGTACAACCGCAAGGACGGTGAAGTTGAAGTGACGGTTTCCCGCGGAAGAAACGGACGGGCAGTGGTATCTGTGGCAGATACCGGAATCGGAATTGCAAAGGAAGATCAGGAGCGGATCTTTGAACGGTTCTATCGTGTGGATAAGAGTCATTCCCGCGAAACGGGAGGTACGGGACTTGGACTTTCCATTGTGAAGCATGGAGCGATTCTTCATGATGCGAAGATTAAAATTGAGAGTACGCTTGGAACCGGAACAAAGATTATTCTGGAGTTTTAAGTGAAAAACAGATACCGCAAAAGACAGCATGCGGGGACAGAACCTATATGGGAGGCTTGAAAAATTCATGATTTTTAAGTGCCTAAAGCGGTTCCGCCCCCCGCATGCTGTCTTTTTATGTATGGATTTGCATCGTTACAAAAATGCAAATTCGTTGTTTTGAATAAACAGAGGATTCAATATTTGGTAAATATGATAAGGGGGTTGGGGGTTGTTTTTTGATGCAGAGTATGGTATTGTAAATATAACGAGTTCCGGAAACGTTACCGACACCGTTTCCGGAAATACAGACGAGATACAGGCAGCCCTGTTTTTATGAAACAAAATGAGCTGGCTAGAAGGGCTGTATAAGTTACAATTTGCTGCGTATCCGTGAACAGGAATTATGTATTTGTGGGGTCGGATGGATAGAAAAAACGACAAGGAGAAAGGGTTTAAAAATGAGAGCAAGTGGTATTTTACTTCCGGTAGCTTCGCTGCCGTCCCGATATGGAATCGGATGTTTTTCGAAAGAAGCGTATGAATTTGTGGATCGCCTGGAGGAGGCCGGCCAGAGCTACTGGCAGATTCTTCCACTTGGACCGACGGGATATGGAGATTCGCCGTACCAGTCGTTCTCTACTTTTGCAGGAAATCCATATTTTATTGATCTGGAAACCCTGGTAAAAGAGGGACTTCTGACAGAAGAAGAGTGTGATGCGTGCGATTTCGGCGACAATGCAGAGTATATTGATTACGAAAAGATTTATCTGTCCCGTTTCAAAGTACTCAGAAAAGCATTTGAAAGATTTGCGGCAGATGACGTATATGATGCATTTGTATCGGAAAATGGTTACTGGCTGGAGGATTATGCGCTGTATATGGCGATTAAGGATGCACTCGGCGGAATCAGCTGGAGTGAGTGGCCGGCAGAATTAAAGGACAGAGAAGAAGCAGCACTGAATCAGAAACGGGAAGAACTTGCCGAGGAGGTTGCATTTTACAAATTCCAGCAGTTTATGTTCCTGAAACAGTGGAAAGCACTGAAAGCATACGCAAATGAAAAGGGTATCCGTATCATCGGTGATATTCCGATTTATGTGGCATTTGACAGCGCTGACACCTGGGCAAATCCGGTTCTGTTCCAGTTTGATGAGGACAACCAGCCAAAAGCCGTTGCCGGATGCCCGCCGGATGCGTTCTCCGCAACCGGACAGCTCTGGGGCAACCCGTTATACAAATGGGACTATCATAAGAGCACAGGTTATGCATGGTGGCTGTTACGTCTGGCTCACGTGTTTAAACTGTACGATACTGTCCGCATCGACCATTTCCGCGGATTTGATGAATATTATTCCATCCCGTTCGGTGATCAGACGGCAGAGCGCGGCCACTGGGAAAAAGGACCGGGCATGGATCTATTCAACACCGTCAAAGAAAAGCTCGGCGATGTGGATGTCATCGCAGAAGACCTAGGATATCTTACCGAGAGCGTGATCGAAATGGTGAAAGAATCCGGCTATCCGGGTATGAAGGTGCTGCAGTTTGCTTTTGACTCCCGTGAGGAGAGCGATTATCTGCCACACAATTACGAGAAAAACTGTGTTGTCTACACCGGAACGCACGACAATGATACCATTCTTGGATGGTATTATGTCATGAGTGAGGAAGACCGCGAATTCTCCAAAGAGTATATGGGAAATGCAAAGAGTACCGACGAGGAACTCCCGTGGGATTTCATTCGCATGTCAATGGAGAGCGTGGCAAATCTGGCTGTCACTCCGATGCAGGAATTTTTAGGTCTTGGAACGGAGGCAAGAATCAACTATCCGTCCACACTTGGAAATAACTGGAAATGGCGCCTGCTTCCGGGACAGTTTACACCGGAAATGGCAAAGAGAATTCATCGGCTGACACAGATTACAGCACGTATTGCAAAATAAAAATACGCGCCGGAGAGAAAGCAAAACAGGCCGGGAAAACAAGCCGGAAGAGATTCCGGCAGAACAGGTACAGAGTTTAAAGGAGAGGCCTGCAGAATATGGAACAGGTAACAATCAGGGACATTGCCCGCAAATGTAAGGTAGGCGTGAGTACCGTATCGAGAGCGATGAACAATCATCCGGACATCAATCCGGAAACAAAAGAGATGATCTTAAAGGTGATTGCCGAATCGAATTACGTACCGAACAACAGTGCCAGAAACCTGAAGCGGTCGAATGCCAAAGCGATTGCCATTCTGGTAAAAGGCATGGACAACATGTTCTTCAACAACATGATCAGTGTGATTGAAGAGGTTGTGCGAAAAAAGAAATACGCCTGCATTATTGAGCGAGTAGAGGAAAAGGCAAATGAGGTAGACTCCGCGATCGAGATCGTCAAAGAAAAACGGCTGCGCGGCATCATTTTCCTCGGCGGAAACTTTACGCATCCGCATGAGAAAATGGCGCAGATCCCGGTTCCGTACGTGATCAGTACAATCGGGGCGGTTTCAGACGGAGGAAAACCGTGCGCGAGCGTATCGGTCGATGACTACAGGGAAAGCTATAAGATGGTAGATTATCTCTGTGGTCTCGGGCACCGGCGCATTGCCATCATTACCGCCTGCGAGGACGACATCAGTATCGGACGGCTCCGTCTGAATGCGTACCGCCAGGCTTTACTGGATCATGGGATACCTTATGACCCTGATCTGGTATTTCATATGACGAAGGACGACACGTATTCTTTCGCCACAGGGTACAAGGTAACAAAAGAAATTCTGGAAAAAAAGACGGAGTTTTCCGCGCTGTATGCCACCGCGGATACGCTGGCAATCGGTGCGTGCCGTGCCTTAAAAGAGGCAGGGCTTACCGTGCCGGATGACATTTCCGTCGCCGGATTTGACGGAATTGATGCAGGAGAGTATTATATACCCAGCATCACAACGATCCGTCAGCCGGTGGAGCAGCTTGCCGCAGAGACGGCGAAGATGCTGTTTTCCTTAATTTCGGGGAAAGAAGAACCCTGCAGCAAAGTATACGATGGGGAACTCATCGTAAGGGAATCCACAAAGTCGCGGATCGCGCAGCAGTAAAACCCTTGCAGTTTCGCTGCCGCAAAAAAGTGATTCAGAAGTGAACAGTCCCATTCAGGGAAAAACTTTGCATGGAACTGTGAAAGCTGCCGATCGCAGAAAATCTGGAACGGCAGCGCAACCAAATTACACTGTGAGAATTTTCCACAGCAACACGAGGAGAAAAAAGAATGGAAGAAAGAATTCAGGCAATCTTAAAAGAGCGTTTTGGAAGAGATCTGGACAACTGCACAAAGAGCGAAATCTTTGAAGCCCTGATGGTTATCACCAAACAGGAGATGGCAGGTCGTAAAAGAAACACCGGAAATAAGAAGCTGTATTATATTTCAGCAGAGTTTCTGATCGGAAAACTGCTGTCCAACAACCTGATCAACCTTGGTATGTACGAGGAAGTAGAAAAAGCACTCGCTGCTCACGGAAGAGAACTGACGGAGATCGAGGAGATGGAGATGGAGCCGTCCCTTGGAAACGGAGGCCTTGGCCGTCTGGCAGCATGCTTCCTTGATTCCATCGCAACACTTGGATTGCCGGGAGACGGTATCGGCCTTAATTATCACTTCGGTCTGTTCCGCCAGCTTCTGGTCGACCACAAACAGAAAGAAGTGAAAAATCCATGGATCACAAATGAGAGCTGGCTCGTCAGACAGCCGGTATCCTTTGTAGTTCCGTATAAAAACTTCACGATGCATTCTACCCTGTATGATATCGACGTACCGGGTTACAACAATGGCTGTAACCGTCTGCATCTGTTCGATGTAGACACGGTAGACGAGAGCATCGTTCCATCAGACAGCATCAACTTTGACAAGCATCAGATCCAGAAAAACCTGACACTGTTCCTCTACCCGGATGACAGCGACCGTGCCGGACAGCTGCTTCGTATCTACCAGCAGTATTTCATGGTCAGCAACGGCGCACAGTTCATCCTGATGGAGTGCGAGCAGAAGGGCTACGATCTGCATAAGCTGTATGATCACGTTGTGATCCAGATCAACGATACTCATCCGTCCATGGTCATTCCGGAGCTGATCCGTCTGCTGCAGGAGAGAGGCTTTACCATGCAGGAAGCCATCGATGTTGTAAGCAAGACCTGTGCTTACACCAACCACACCATCCTGGCAGAGGCACTGGAAAAATGGCCGATCGATTACCTCGAGGAGGTTGTTCCGCATCTGATGCCGATTATCCACGAGCTGGACGCACAGGCAAAGAAGAAATACAAAGATGAGAAAGTAGCGATCATCGACAAGGATCAGCGCGTCCACATGGCACACATGGATATCCACTACGGATTTTCTGTTAACGGCGTTGCAGCATTGCACACCGAGATCCTGAAAAACTCCGAGCTGAAACCGTTCTACGATATTTATCCGGAGAAATTCAACAACAAGACAAACGGAATCACTTTCCGCCGCTGGCTGCTGCACTGCAACCGTGAACTGGCACAGTACATCGAGAGTCTGATCGGACCGGGATTCAAAAAAGATGCCGACGAGCTGGAAAAACTGCTTAAATACAAAGACAACAAGAAGGTTCTTGCAAAACTTGAGGAGATCAAACACAACCGTAAACTGGATCTCAAACAGTTCCTGTATGAGACACAGAATATCGCGCTGGATGAAAATTCCATCATCGATGTACAGATAAAACGTCTTCATGAGTACAAACGCCAGCAGATGAACGCCCTGTACGCTATTTACAAATACATGGATATCAAGAGCGGCAACAAGCCGAAAACCCCGATCACCATGGTATTCGGTGCAAAGGCTGCACCGGCTTATATCATCGCAAAAGATATCATCCATCTGATCCTGTGCCTGCAGGAGCTGATTGATAACGATCCTGAGGTAAGCCCGTACTTCAAAGTGATTATGCTTGAGAACTACAACGTATCAAAAGCTGCAAAGGTGATCCCGGCAGCAGATATCTCCGAGCAGATCTCCCTGGCATCCAAAGAGGCTTCCGGAACCGGAAACATGAAATTCATGCTGAACGGTGCCCTGACGCTTGGAACAGAAGACGGTGCAAACGTTGAGATTGGCGATCTTGTCGGAAAAGAGAACATCTACATCTTCGGAAAGAAACCGCAGGATGTCATCGACCTGTACGCAGATGCTGCTTACTGCTCAAAAGACATCTATGACGAAGATCCGGAGATTGCAAAGCTGGTTGATTTCATCGTCAGCGATGAGCTTCTTGCTATTGGCGACAAGGTTTGCCTGGAGAGACTCTACAAAGAGATCTTGAACAAAGACTGGTTCATGACGCTGCTCGACCTGAAAGAGTACATCAAGACAAAAGAAAGAGTATACAAAGACTACGAGAACAAAGATGCATGGAACAAGAAGTGCCTGATCAACATCGCAAAAGCAGGCTTCTTCTCCTCCGACCGTACCATTGCACAGTACAACGAGGATATCTGGCATCTGGCATAAGTGCAGAACATGCATACAAAACGCCGCCGCAGACGATTCGGTTCGTCCGCGGCGGCGCTTTTTAATGCAATTTTTATGAAAGATTCAGCCGTCTGCCTAAGATATAGCGGCAGATCAGGAACAGAACAACGCAGAGCACCACGGTGATGATAAGTGTGGAAACCGAGGATGTGGTAACCACAGCAGTCGGTGTGGAGTCCTGGAAAACACGGACGATGCTGATTCCTCCGAAGATCTGGATCACGGTAGTCATGCCGATGTAAGAGA
>ULSK01036818.1_pt1 | contig 16399 bp, 10 predicted proteins | sample 1956311 | NCBI WGS metagenome assembly ULSK01 (sample SAMEA4835706, study PRJEB28245) | human gut metagenome | biome: gut microbiome; material: fecal sample | place: Denmark | collected 2008 | reverse complement strand
GAGCCGATGACGCGCGACATGCTGCGCTGGCTCTATACGGCGCTGACCCGTGCGACCGACAAACTCTATCTGGTGAATTTCGATGAACGGTTTTACGAATGACCTTCGTTCGGAGGTTGCGAGCGGGGCTTTGCATCCGCAGCATTTCCGGATGCGTGCGATCGCCAAGTATCTGCGAGGTCGGGTGGTGGGCGGCTGTCGGTTGCGGAGGCGTTGTTCCCGCGATTCTGCATGGGCCGGATCGGATTGCCGGTGATGCCGGGCGAAGAGAGAGTTTCTTGCACAGCGCCCCAAAATAGGGATTGAAACAGAATCATTTGGAAATAAATAATACGATAAATTGAAAATTATGATAAGCGAACTGCATCCTCTCGAACCTTTTCTGCCTGTCGGGGCACGTCTGCTGATGCTCGGAAGTTTCCCGCCTCAGCGGGTGCGGTGGTCGATGGACTTTTTTTACCCGAATTTGCAGAACGATATGTGGCGTATCGTCGGACTGGTATTTTTCGGGGACAAGGGGTATTTTCTGACACCCGACGCGAAGCGTTTCGACAAGGAACGGATCGTGCGTTTCTGCGAGGAGAAAGGATTGGCTCTTTACGATACGGCCGAAGAGATAATCCGATTGAAAAACAATGCTTCCGACAATTTTCTTCAAGTAGTGCGCGAGGTCGATCTGGCGCAGTTGTTGGCTGCGGTTCCGACCTGCCGGGCGATCGTGACGACGGGACAGAAGGCTACCGATGTGATCGTGCGCCTTGCCGGTTGTGCCGAGCCGCCTGTGGGAGAGAGTGTGGAGTTCGCCTATGCGGACCGTACGCTTCGGCTTTATCGTATGCCCTCTTCGTCGCGGGCCTATCCGAAACCGGTGGAGTGGAAGGCGGACTATTACCGGCGGATGTTCGCTGCGTGCGGGATGCTCTGATCGAATTGCCGGTTGGATGAAATCGTACTGCGGCGATCTGTTCCGCTGTGAGTTTTTTCGGGGAAAACATTGGTTTCCCCGAATTTTTCTTTAACTTTATAGAGTTAAATCTATAATTTATGACCGTTATGAGAAAATTAACTCTGCTTTTGCTCTGCTTGGCGTTGGGGATCGGCGTGTGTGACGCAAAAAAGAAAAATCGAGGGGTGTATTTTCGGACAGATGCCGAAATCGTGCTGGACAAACCTTATTTCGGGTTGAATGTGAGTAATATGATTCAGGTCGTACTCGAAGCCGACCGAAATCCCGCTTCGGTCCGGGTCGAAACCGAAAATGTGCCTGCTGAGGCGGTTTCCGTGCGGGTGCGGCGCGGTGAACTCGTGCTCACGTGCGACCCCGGAGCCTTGTCGTCCAAGAGAAAGAACGATATGTCCAAGCGGGTAGTAGTGTATGTGGGCGCCGCTCCGCTGGAGTCGTTTTCGTTGTCGGGAATGTCCTCCGTTTTTTCCGAGACCGGGATCGATAAACCGTCGGTTACGGTCGAATGTATGGGAATGAGCGAGTTCGAATCCAATATTCGTTGCAGAAGCCTGACGATGTCTGTTTCGGGTATGTCGATTTACAAAGGGCAGGTGGTATGCGAGGATACAGCGACGGTGGAGGCATCTGGAATGAGCCAGGCGGTCGCGGATTTTATGTGCCGGGATTTGGATTGTACGCTGACCGGTATGTCCGTTTATAATGGAAATGTGAATTGCAGGCAGAAAGCCGAGGTCGCAGTGGATGGTTCGAGCGAATGTACCTTTTCGGGAACAGCTCGGAACCTGATGCTGGAAGTGTCGGGCATGAGTCAGTTCAAAGGGAGAAAGTTTTTGGCTTCGGGACTTGCCGACTGTGACATTTCCGGTATGAGTACCGCCTCGGTCGCAGCGGCGGGATCGCTGAAATATTGTGTGAGCGGTATGAGCGAATTCAACTATTCGGGCGAACCTGTGGTTATCTCGACATCGGTCGATAACGCCACGGTTCGACACCGTTGATCGACTGCGGGGCCGATTCCGGTAAGGGTGTACTATATTGTCGTACACCCATTTATTGCAGATTATATGAATTATGAATGAATGCAATATTCTTTCAATATTCGTTATTTTGAAGTCCTTTTGCTCCGGATTTTTCGTATATTTGCAGGACGTGGAGCAATCCTGTGGACCGGCATGAGCGAAGTCGTCCGCCGCCGGATTTTTAGGGTTTACTCCGATGTTTCCGACTTTATCTTGAAAGGTAATGGCAATAGAAAAAAAATATGTTGAAACTCCGCTGATGAAGCAATATTATGCGGTCAAAGCGGTGCATCCCGATGCGATTCTCCTGTTTCGTGTCGGCGATTTTTACGAAACTTTCGGCGATGATGCGATCAAGGCCAGCGGAATTCTGGGCATCACCCTGACGCGACGTGCCAACGGAGCCGCGACATTCGTCGAACTGGCAGGGTTTCCCTATCATGCGATCGACACCTACCTACCCAAGCTGGTCCGAGCGGGCGAACGCGTGGCGATCTGCGAACAGCTCGAGGACCCCAAACAGGTAAAAGGGCTGGTCAAGCGGGGCGTCATCGAGCTGGTTACGCCGGGCGTGGTGCTGGGAGATAATATTTTGGCCAACAAGGAAAATACCTATCTGGCGGCGGTCTATTTCGGTCGGAAAAATACCGGCGTGGCTTTTCTCGATATTTCAACCGGCGAATTTTATGCCGCCGAGGGCAGCGATGCTTACATCGACAAACTCATTTCCAACCTGGCGCCGAAGGAAATCATCTACCAGCGCGGATACGAAGACCGCTTCTCCGATGCGTTCGGCAGCCGGCACTATACCTATCGGCTCGATGAGTGGGCCTTTTCGGAATCGGTCAATCGGGACAAGCTCTGCAAGCAGTTCGGCACTCAGTCGCTCAAGGGCTTCGGTATCGAACAGTTCAGCAGCGGCATTTCGGCGGCAGGGGCTATTCTCTACTACCTCGAATTTACCGAACATAAGAATACGGCCCATATTTCGTCCATTTCGCGTATCGACCAGGAGGATTACGTTTGGGTCGATAAATTCACGATCCGCAACCTGGAGCTCTTCTCTTCGAACGGTTCGCGCGAGAAGTGCGCGTTCGCAGACGTGGTCGATCGCACCCTCACGCCGATGGGCGGGCGTCTGCTCAAGCGGTGGATCGCCTTGCCGATCAAGGAGATTGATCGCATCAACGAACGGCTGGATGTCGTGCAGCGGTTTTACGACGAGCCCGATTTGGCCGAAAGCGTCGCCGAGCAGATTTCGCAGGTCGGCGACCTGGAGCGCATCGCTTCGCGCATAGCGGCGGCTCGGGTAACTCCCCGCGAAATCGTACAGCTTAAAAATTCGCTTTCGGCGATCGAACTCCTCAAAGCCTTGTTGGAATCGACCGACGACGAACGTCTTCACGCGTTGGCCGGACAGATCGATCTGCTGGCGGAGGTTCGGGAGCGTATTGCCCGCGAGGTTTACCCCGACCCGCAGAACAATCAGATTCAGCGGGGCGGCATTATCGCCGACGGCGTGGACGCCGAACTGGACGATCTGCGCCGCATCGCTCTGCATGGCAAGGATTTCCTGAACCGTATTCAGCAGCGGGAGAGCGAGGCGACGGGAATTCCGTTGAAAATAAGCTACAACAATGTCTTCGGTTATTATATCGAAGTCCGCAACACGCACAAGGACAAGGTTCCCGAGTCGTGGATCCGCAAGCAGACGCTGGCCAACGCCGAGCGGTATATCACCGAAGAGCTGAAAGAGTATGAAGAAAAAATTCTCGGTGCCGAGGAGAAGATGCTGTTGATCGAACAGCGGATTTACGCCGAGTTGATCGGGTTCATTACGCATTCCCTGGGAGCTTTGCAGCGGGATGCCGCCGTCGTGGCGCGTATCGACTGCCTGCAATCTTTCGCCCGTATCGCTCGGGAGCGCAACTACGTCCGTCCGACGCTCGACGACGGCACGCGCATCGAAATCCGCCAGGGACGGCATCCGGTGATCGAAACCCTGATGCCGGTGGGAGAGGAGTATATCCCCAACGACTTGCTGCTGGACGATAAGGAGCAGCAGATCGTGATGATTACGGGTCCCAACATGTCGGGTAAGTCGGCTTTGCTGCGGCAGACGGCTCTTATTATTCTGATGGCCCAGATGGGGTCGTTCGTTCCGGCGAAAGCGGCTCATATCGGCGTGGTGGACAAGATTTTCACCCGAGTCGGGGCTTCCGACAATATTTCGCAGGGCGAATCGACCTTCATGGTCGAGATGCTCGAGTCGGCCAGCATCCTGAACAATGTTTCCGACCGCAGCATCGTCCTGTTGGACGAAATCGGACGCGGTACGAGCACCTACGACGGTATTTCGATCGCCTGGGCGATGGTCGAATACCTGCACAACCATCCGACGGCCCGTGCCAAGACGCTTTTCGCGACCCACTACCACGAACTCAACGAGATGGAGCAGATGTGCCCGCGCGTGAAGAACTACCACGTGAGCGTCAAGGAGGTGGATAAAACGATCGTTTTCCTGCGCAAGCTGGAGCGGGGCGGAACGGAGCATTCGTTCGGTATTCACGTCGCCCGGATGGCCGGAATGCCGGCTTCGGTCGTAGCCCGTGCCGAAGAGATCCTGAAGAATCTGGAACTGGTATATGGTAGCAACGAGATCGTTCCCAGCAAGAGCCCTCGACGCCGCGACCGAAAAGCGCTCCCCGGAGTTCGCGAGGCGGCGGAAGCGGGGGACCAGACGCGGGGTATGCAACTCTCGATGTTCCAGCTCGACGATCCGGTGCTGGTGCAGATCCGAGATCAGATCAAGGGACTGGACATCAATGCTCTCACTCCGATTGAGGCACTTAATAAATTGAATGAAATCAAAAAGATAACCGGATTATGATAAAGCGATACTTTATAGTTGTACTGCTTCTTTTTCTGTTTCCGGCCGGGGTGTCGGCACAACGCCGCCCAGCCGCTAAAAAAGATTGGAAAGCGAAGTACGACTACGTGGGGGCAGCGCATGACGGACGTATTCTCGTACACCGGGGCGGAGAGGGCAGCGATCCCCGTATGGGCCGTTTTTATACGGACGGCTGTTTCGGTTACACGGACACCTGCGGTACGGTGGTCATCCCGCTCATCTACGACTATGCCGATAGTTTTTCCAATGGGTTTGCCGTGGTCGGCAAAGGGGAAAAGAACGATCGCCGTTTCGGGCTTATCGATCGGCAGGGGCGTGAAGTCGTGCCCTGTATCTATGCGGATGTCGCCGGTTTTTCGTCAGGCCTTGTCCGGGTGCAGGAGGGGATGGATTCCGTCCGCCGCTATGGGTATGTCGATACGCTGGGACAGGTCGTAATTCCATTGAAATACGATTATGCCCGGGATTTTTCCGAAGGAATGGCAGTCGTAGCCAAAGGCGAATGGAGCGGTAAGTCCGGCTATGGAAAAAGGGATTTTGAATTTACCGGGAAATACGGATTCATCGATCGTCGGGGTAACGAAGTGATTGCTCCGATATACGACGGTGCGGCCGATTTTTCCGAAGTGCTGGCCGCTGTCGGACAGATGGGGAAATATTATGTGCGCCGGGGATTTATCGATGCCGCAGGGACGTTGGTCATCCCATGCAAGTATTACGAGGTTTCCTCGTTCCGAAATGGCCGTGCGGTCGTCTGCATTGTTTCCGGCGGTGCTTTGAAGTACGGCAGTATCGACCGGAATGGACGGGAAATCCTACCTTGTATTTACGATTGGGTGCAGCACACGCCGTTCGGAACGACTTGGGTCGGAGAAGGGGAGGATTTCGCTTCCCGGGCCTGTACCCTGCTCGACGTTTCCGGCAAACCGTTGATCGACTATAAGGTCTATCAGGTGAACCCGAGCGGAAAATTCGGGCATGCCTCTGCGGCTGTTCCCGATTCTACCGGGTTGCTGCGATTCGGAGTATTGGACGGTCGCGGGCGTGTTATCGTACCGTTCGAATACGATGACATAACGATCTTTTCGGAGTGGGATTCGGCCGCTGCCGCTTACGTGGAGCGAGGAATCGCCGAAGTGAAGGGGAAAAAGTATCCGTTTGCCTTGCGCCGGGGGGAATAAATGGAAGAGAGTATCTGACAAGTCCGATTCTAACGTTTTCACCCCTGCCAGAATGTCTTCTCTGGCAGGGGTGATTTTCAATTTCGGGGAGTTGTCGGACGGTTCCTTTTTGTCGTAATGGACTGCGTGTCGAGGCGAGTTACACAGACTGCCTGTTGCGAAAATCGATTTTCGGGGAATGGATTCGCGTGCTCCTATTTGGCGTTGATCTGCGACTGGATGCTGCGGATCAACATGCTTACGGCAACGGAATTGAAACCTCCCTCCGGGATGATTACGTCGGCGTATTTCTTCGATGGCTCGACGAACTCCTCGTGCATGGGCTTGACTGTCGTGGTATATTGCGAGATGACCGACTGCATGGTGCGCCCCCGCTCGCATACGTCGCGCAGGATGCGGCGGGCGAGGCGGATGTCGGCGTCCGTATCGACATATACCTTGATGTCCATCAGGTCCCGGAGTTCCTTGTTCTCGAAGATCAGAATACCATCGACGATGATTACCTTCGAAGGTTTGACCAGCACGGTTTCGGCCGTTCGGTTGTGATCGACGAACGAATAGACCGGATGTTCGATCGGAACGTTGTTTTTCAGCGTGCGGATGTGTTCGACGAGCATATCCGTATCGAACGATTGAGGGTGGTCGTAATTGAGTTTCGTGCGCTCTTCGTACGTCAGTTCGGGATGGGCTTTGTAGTAGTAGTCGTGGCAGAGCGTGACTACCTCTTCCTCCTTGAAAGCCTCCTGCAATCGTTTTACCAGCGTGCTTTTACCCGATCCTGTGCCGCCTGCGACACCGATGACTGTCACATTCATAATTCCCGATTTGTGGTTCTTTTTTATTCTCCGTTTTCTGCGTGCGATAACCGCCTGACCGGTTTTTCTCCGAAAACGGTGTGATTTTTTCCCGTATTTGCACCCGCACGAAGTCGGTAGGTATTTCCGATTTCATCTGTCCGATGAAGCGTCCCGGAATCTGTTTTTTCTTTTTCCCCGCCGTCGGATTTCGGATAAATTACGTCAAAAAAACGGTATGTTTCGTTTTCTCATTTCCCGTTTGCCGTATGGCCGAACTCCGAGTGTGCTGCCAACTTCGTCCTTTCCGATGAACGCATCGGGTTAGCTTTCCGTCGCAATCGAACGATGGGGTAGCTCCCGCCAGCCAAACGGATATGGAAAAGGATTGCTCCCCTGCGGGGTGCAATCCTTTGTAATTTTCGATTATGCGTCGATATTGGCGTAGTGAGCGTGTTTTTCGATGAACTCGCGTCGCGGGGGAACCTCGTCGCCCATCAGCATCGAGAATACGCGGTCGGCTTCGGCAGCGTTGTCGATGGTTACTTTGCGCAGAATCCGGGTGTCTGGGTTCATCGTGGTTTCCCACAACTGATGGGAGTTCATTTCACCGAGACCTTTGTAGCGCTGGACGTGTACGCCCTTGCCCATTTCGGCCGTGATCTCGTCACGCTCCTTCTCCGTCCAGCAATAGCGCTCCTGCTGGCCCTTTTTCACGAGGAACAGGGGCGGGGTGGCGATATAGACGTGCCCGTTTTCGATCAGCTCTTTCATCTTGCGGAAGAAGAAGGTAAGCATCAGCGTGGCGATGTGGCTGCCATCGACATCGGCATCGGTCATGATGATGATCTTGTCGTAGCGGAGTTTTTCGAGGTTGAGCGCCTTGCTGTCCTCCTCCGTGCCGATCGTCACGCCGAGTGCCGTGAACATGTTCTTGATCTCCTCGTTCTCCCACATGCGATGCTCCTGGGCTTTTTCGATATTCAGGATCTTACCGCGCAGCGGCATGATCGCCTGGAAGTTCCGGTCGCGACCCTGCTTGGCCGTACCGCCTGCCGAGTCGCCCTCGACGAAGAAGATTTCGGCGATCGAACGGTCGCGGCTCGAACAGTCCGCCAACTTGCCCGGAAGGCCCGCACCCGAAAGCACGGTCTTGCGCTGCACCATTTCGCGGGCATGGCGCGCCGCGTGCCGGGCCGTTGCAGCCAGGATGACTTTCTGTACGATGGCTTTGGCGTCGCGCGGATTCTCCTCCAGGTAGTGACTCAAGGCCGTCGACATCGCCTGATCGACCGCTGCCGACACCTCGTCGTTGCCCAGTTTGGTCTTGGTCTGCCCTTCGAACTGCGGTTCTGCGACCTTGACCGAAACTACGGCCGTCAGACCCTCGCGGAAGTCGTCGCCGTTGATATCGAACTTGAGTTTGGCGAGCATGCCTGAATCCTCGGCGTATTTCTTGAGCGTGCGGGTCAGGGCGCGGCGGAAACCCGTCAGGTGCGTACCGCCCTCGATCGTGTTGATATTATTGACGTAGGAGTGTACGTTCTCCGAGAAGGAGTCGTTGTACTGCATGGCCACCTCGACCGGCACGCCGTTCTTTTCGGTGTCGATGTAGATGATCGATTCGGTGATGGCCTGACCGCGCGTGGCGTCCAGGTATTCGACGAACTCCTTGAGGCCCTCTTCCGAATAGAAATGGTCGCCGACGTATTCGCCGTTCTCGTCCCGCTGGCGTTTGTCCAGCAGGTTCAGGTGGATGCCTTTGTTCAGGAATGCCAACTCACGCAGGCGGTTGGCCAGGATGTCGTACTTGTATTCCGTCGTGAGCGTGAAGATACTGCCGTCGGGTTTGAAGGTGATCGTGGTTCCGCGATCGTCGCAGGTGCCGATCACTTCGACCGGCGAAGTCGGAGCGCCTTTGCTGTACGATTGGCGGAATATTTTGCCGTCGCGGTGGATTTCGGCGATGAGCAGCGTCGAGAGTGCGTTCACGCACGAAACACCCACGCCGTGCAGACCGCCCGAAACCTTGTAGCTGCCCTTGTCGAACTTGCCGCCCGCATGGAGCACGGTGAGCACGACTTCGAGTGCGGACTTGCCCTCCTTTTCGTGGAAGTCGGTCGGGATGCCTCGGCCGTTATCCTTGACTGTGATCGAGTTGTCTTCGTTGATCGTAACGTCGATGTCGGTACAGTGTCCTGCCAACGCCTCGTCGATCGAGTTATCCACCACCTCGTAAACCAGGTGGTGCAAACCTTTTTCTCCGATGTCGCCGATATACATGGCCGGACGCTTCCGGACCGCTTCCAGACCTTCGAGGACCTGGATGTTGGAGGCGGAATACTCCTCTTCCTGCTTCTTTATCTCTTTTCCTTCAGTACTCATATTGACCTTAAATATATCGTACAAATATACGGAAAAGTTTCGTAAGATGCAATAATCAAGCACCCCTTTGCCATTGATTTTTGCCGCAGCCGGATTGCGGGGTGCTTATTCGGGCGAAATATCGGATACCGGAAGCGTAGCCGGATCAGTGGATAAGAGCTTTGATAACATCCCGATCGACGTCGGAGAGATCGATCGGCTTGTGGGTCGGTTGCGTGTATCGCAATCCGCTGATGGTGGCGACTCCCTGTCGGCCGTTTCGGGTGACATAGATGAAATAACCGTACCGGAATAAATCTTCGACCGAAAGTACCGGGGACTGAAACATGATTTCGAACAGCTTTTTACCCGTATGGTCTATGGCTATAAACTTTCCTTCGTCTGTTTCCACGATCCCGATTCTGTTTTCACTTATGATGGGTGTGTGGCATCGGGCGTATTTCCCGAAAGGGACGATTGGACGTCCGGTCGCATTTTCATATCCGACCAACCGTCGGCCGTTTTTCCTGATTTCTTTGCGGTATAATATCGGCCGGGGAATTTCGAATGTTTTGAGAACGGCCTGTATGCTGCCCCGGGAAAAATTTACGTCGCAAATGAAATCTACTGTTTTCAGACTGTCGGCGATTGCAGTTTTCAGTCTTTTTTTAGCGGCATCCGAAGCATCGATGATTCCGCTTTTATGAGCTACTATCAAGGGCTGTATGGTAATGGGGTTTCCGGATGGATCCGGGAGGATACGCATCCAACAGGTCCACAGCCCGTCCGTGAATTGTGCGAATTGCATGTAGTCGAAGTGCAGAAACAGCGGATCGCCCAGCATCGGAGAGGGGCAGGGAAAGGAAGGATATGTCCAATTCGTATAGGTCAATCGCCCCTCCTCGAAAACGAATATGGGTTTCGTTCCGTCCTGGTAGAATATGCCTGATATAGGAAGTGTGCCTGAATAGAAGGTGGCCGGATAATAACCGGTATGGTCGCGGACGAAAATGCCGCTGAAATCTATTTCGGAGTAGTCTGAATTGCGTATCGTGTGATCCCGGTAGAGTTTGTCGTCGATCAGTCGCCAGTAGGAATGGTGTTCGTGATCACCGTCTATGTAGATAACGAACCCCTCTGCGGTAGGCTGATGAATAAGTGCCTGGAATTTTTTTTTCGAATGCCCGGTCGTCGCGGGCCAACTCGTCCAGCGGAGTGTCGTCCAACCAATGTAAGTCCAGTCTGAGCGTATCTGTGCCGATGATAAGACTGTCGGCTTTTGCCGTGGTTATTGGGGCCACTGCCGCCAATAACAGGAACAACCGGAAAAGAGTGCGGAGTTTCATAACCCAAACCTGTTTTTTAGTCGAAATTATCTGTGTCCGGCAATGATGAATTTAGGTTTCAGGGTTTCCGTCTGTGCGGGTATTCGCTAAATATCCTGCAGCATCGTTTGTACCGGAACCTCCTTGATCTTGCCTTTCGAGAAGAGGATCGTGCGAGACGGATACTCTTCGATGAGGGCCGTGTTGTGCGTGGACATGACTACGGCGCAACCTTGACGAGCGATTTCCTGGAACAGCCGAATGATGCCTTCGGCCGTCAGCGGATCGAGGTTGCCGGTAGGTTCGTCGGCCAAAAGCAGGCGGGGACGGTTCAGCAGGGCGCGGGCGATGACCAGACGCTGCTGTTCGCCGCCGGAAAGCTCGAACGGCATCTTGTAGCCTTTGGCTTCCAGTGATACGACCTTGAGTACCTCGTCGATCCGCTTGCGGATTTCTGATTCGTTTTTCCATCCCGTTGCCTTCATTACATAGTAGAGATTCATAAAGACATTCCGGTCGGTGAGCAGTTGATAATCCTGGAAGACGATTCCGATTCTGCGTCGCAGCATCGGAATGTCCCGTCGTTTGAGTTTTCGCAAGTCGAAGCCTGCGACGTATCCTTCGCCTTCAATGAGTTGAAGCTCGGCATATAAAGTTTTGAGTAAGGAGCTTTTACCGCTTCCCACACGCCCGATCAGATAGACGAATTCACCGGCGTTGATGTCGAAATTCAGATCGGACAAGATCAGTTCTCCCTGTTGCAGCAACTTTTTTTCGGAGCGGCTGCCGAAAGGATCGTCCGTGTGGTATATCGTTACGCCGCGCAGCCGGATTACGTTTTGTTCGCCCATGAGTCGAGTTGGTTGAAAGGTTCGTGGTGTCCGTGTGTGCCGATCGGCCGATGCAGGACGAATGTTCTTCGTTTCGTGCCGTCGCACTCCGATTCGGACGGGAGCAAAGGTAATGAAAATGAAGGCAGAATAAAACAAACTCTTCTGTTTTTTACACCGATCATATCCTACCTTCCACAAAGGTAATGAAAATGTCCGAAAAATAGTCTGTTTCGGTCATCGTGCCGGACAATAATCCGTATTTTTTTTGGAACTCCCGGTAATGAATAGTATTTTTGTTATTAATTATGGTATAAATTGACAATAAGGGGATAATGGGAAGTGAATCCATGTTGCAGGAGATATTGTGGGATACGAAGATCGGGTGGTGGAAAGTAGATATGGCCCGACGGGTTCTTTTGTTGTCCGATTATCTCTGTAAGACGATAGGAACTGAGGAGTCCGAGATCGGTTACGACCGTTTTCTGCAGTCGGTCGGAGAGCCGTTCCGGGCTTCGCTCAAAAGCCTGATGTCCACGGATGCGAGCCTGTTCTCCGCCGAGCAGATTTTTTCGCTGTGTGGTCCCCGGGGTGAGGTGTGGTTCCGCTGGAAGGTCCTGCGCCGGGAAACGGCAGCCGACAAGGGGCTGGTTGTTTCGGGATATGCCCAGGAAATCAGCGAAAGGGAGGCTTTGCCGGTCGATCTTTGCTCGATCGAGCGGATGAATACGCTTCTTTATCGGTTGAACAATATTTCGTATACGCTGCTTTCTTTCCTTCATATCGGTTCCATCGACGAGGCGATCAACAAGGTTCTGACCGATGTCCTCAAGATATTTCGTGGCAGCCAGACCTATATCGCGGAGTTCGACTGGGATAACCGCAGGCATATTTATACGTACGAAGTGACGGACAAGGGCGTGGAGAGCGGCCGGGATCGGTTCGATCGACTTTCGATGGACGAAACCCCCTGGTGGGTCGAGCAGCTCGAAAAAAGGAGTCCTATTGCTCTTTCCTGTTTGGACGACCTTCCTTCCCGGGCAGGGAACGAGCATGATATTCTGGCTGCACAAAATATCGGTTCGCTGTTTGTGCTGCCGATGACATTTCGTGATAAACTTTGGGGGTATGCGGGAATCGATGTGATCGGGGAGCACCGCGATTGGCAGAACGAGGATTACCAATGGTTCGCATCACTGGTCAATATCATCAATATCTGTATCGAATTGCAGCGTTCGAAGCGGGAGGCGCAAATCGAACGCGATTATTTGCAAAACCTCTACCGGTACATGCCGCTGGGGTATGTCCGTTTCCGGATGATTTACGACAAGACGGGGACGCCGGTCGATTACAAGGTGCTCGATTCGAATTATGCTGCGGAAAAGATTATCGGAAAATCCCAAGCCGACTATGTGGGGCGGCTGGCGAGCGAGCTGGAGATCGAAGATATGCCCGAGCACCTGAAAGTTTTCGCCAAAGTATTGCAGGTGGAGCTGCATGTCGAAAAGGAGGTCCGTTTGTTGGCTTCCGGCCGGTATGTTCACGTCGTTATGTATTCGACCACTCCCGAGGAGGTGATTTGCCTGCTTTCGGATATGACCGAAATGTATGAAACGCACGAGGCGCTCGACCGTAGTGAAAAGCTATTGCGTAATATTTATGACAATATTCCCGTCGGTATCGAACTGTACGACAGGAACGGCCTGCTCGTCGATCTGAATAACAAGGATCTGGAGATTTTCGGGATTCGGGACAAGGAGGATGTGCTTGGGGTCGATTTTTTCAAGAATCCCATTCTCGACGAGGAGGTCTGGCGCCGGGCGCGGAACCGGGAGGAGTTCTCGTTCAAGGCGTATTATCCCTTCGATCGTTTGAACGGTTATTATGTTACCTCCAAGCAGGGCCGCCTCGAAATATACAGTTCGGTGCGTATGCTTTACGATGCGCAGGGGCGGTTGAGCAATTTCTTCCTGATCAATATCGACAATACGGAAATCAATCGGGCGCATAGCCGTATCGCGGAGTTCGAAAGCTCGTTTTCGCTGGTCAGTCGTTTCGGCAAGGTCGGATACTGTCGCTTCGACCTGGTTTCGAAAGAGGGGTATGGCGTGCCGCAGTGGTATTATAACCTGGGCGAGAAGGAGGATACGCCGCTCGATCAGATCCTCGGTGTGTATAAACATGTCAATTCCTCCGACCGGGCTGAAGTTCTGGAGTCCATCCGACAGGTGAAAGCCGGCGAGATCGACAGTTTCAGCCATGATCTTCGGATCGATGCGGACGGACGACAGAAGTGGACCCGTATCAATGTGATGCGCAATCCCCTGAATAACGATCCTTCGAAGATCGAAATGGTGTGTGTCAATTACGACATTACCGAGTTGAAGGAAACGGAGAAGAATTTGATCGAAGCGAAGAACAAAGCCGAAGTGAGCGATCGTCTGAAATCGGCTTTTCTGGCTAATATGAGCCATGAAATCCGCACGCCACTGAATGCCATCGTCGGCTTTTCGAATCTGATCGCTGAAACCGAAGATCCCGACGAACGACGGGAGTATGTAGCCATTGTTCAGGAAAATAACGAATTGTTGTTGAAGCTGATTTCCGACATTCTCGATTTGTCGAAGATCGAAGCCGGAACGCTCGAATTCAACGATGTGGAATTCGATGTGAATCAGATGTGTCAGGAGATTGTACGGTCGTTGAGCCTCAAGGTCCTGGATAAACCGGTGGAGTTGCGTTTCGGCGATCATCTGCCCGAATGTCGGTTGGTAGGCGACAAGACCCGGATTACGCAGGTGTTGATTAATTTTATTAATAATGCGTTGAAATTCACTCGTGAAGGGTCTGTGACATTAGGCTACCGGTGCGATGACGGGATGATGCTTACCTTTTATGTCGAAGACACCGGTACCGGGATTCCCGAGCAGGAGCAGGAGTCTGTCTTCGAGCGTTTCGTGAAACTCAACAGTTTTGTCCAGGGGACCGGGTTGGGACTGGCCATCAGCAAGAGTATCGTCGAACAGATGGGCGGTCGTATCGGCCTGAACTCCGAACCGGGAAAAGGTTCTTGTTTTTGGTTTACGCATCCTTACATCCGGACCCGGTCTGTGTCGGCGGTTGCTTCCGATGCGGAGATGCGGCAACCAGGCGTTTCGGAGGGGGAAATGCCCGTCGTTCTCGTTGCCGAAGATACCGACAGCAATTTTCTGCTGGTGTCGCTGATTCTTAAGAAAGGGTATGAAGTGCTTCGGGCCCATAACGGAGCGGAAGCGGTGCGCATGTGCCGGGAATTCGCTCCGGATGTGGTGTTGATGGATATGAAGATGCCCGTTATGGATGGTTTGGAAGCTACGCGGCAGATTCGGGAGGCGGGGAGTTCCGTTCCCATCATTGCCGTCACAGCATATGCATACGACAGCGACCGTGCGAAAGCACTCGATGTCGGGTGCGATGATTATATTGCCAAACCATTAACGGGGGATGTTCTGAAAAAGAAGCTGCGTAAGCATCTGAAACGGTAGCGGTTCCGCAGGCATGGTACGTGAAAATATTCTTGTATGCAATGCCGATCGGGTGAATTTTTATGTTGGATGCGCACAAGGCAGAGGTGGGGCCTTTGGAAAATAAGCAGACGAATTTTCGGTGTTATATCGATACGTGCAGGTAATGTCTGCATTAGGTGGTGGAACATCATTGACAGTAGCAATGGCTTTTTTATGTATTTTTTTTTGGAGTATTAGTTTGCTTTTTTTTATTTTGCGTTTAAGGCAAAAAAAAGCAGAGTTCAAAGATGAAACGGAAAAGTTTTATCCGAATTTTTTGCATCTGTTTGTGGCTATTTTTTTTATGCTTGTGCTATATATTGTATGATTGTTAGGCCCTTTGCTTAATACCAATATATAATTCGTTGGTTAATATAATCGAAGAATGGTTTTTTTACTTTTTCTTGCAGGAGGTCTTAGTTTACTTTGGTTCATTATTGGTCTGAAGATGAAAAAAACGGATCCGAATAATGAAATAGAAAAGATTTATCCCAGTTATTGGCATTTAATTACAGCTATCATTCTGATTGGTTGTGCTATATTCCAACTTTATATGGTATATGGCGATTGATTGGTTCCGTATAAAACTTTCAATAGTGACGAGGACATTTTGGTAAATTTCCGATAAATTTGGCTTTCTGCCCGGTTTTTCGTATCTTTGTACTCACTTCAATGAAATTCTATCCCTACGAAGGGGGTGACCGGTTTTGACAGCAGGCAGAGTTTGATTGTAAGCACGTCGAGCATTGTGTGGTGGCTCGTAAATATCAACACTCGAACTACAAATGGCAATAATAGCTATGCACTCGCTGCCTAATTTTCAAGGAAAATTGGCTTAATCGTTGGATCCAAGGCGGTTTGACGACGAGTATCCCGGAAGGCCGTTCCGCTCTTTAACGGTTTTCCATACGGGGTATCGATCATTTAGAGATAGTACGGCGGAGGGTTCCGGCCGTCGTGCGAAAATTCAGGAACTGGGATCCGGGTTAGGTTGCCGCCTGCCAGACCCGGATAGAAGGACGAAACGGCGGATAAGCGTGTAGAAAGCTTTCGGGTTCCTTGTTTGGACGCGGGTTCGACTCCCGCCACCTCCACATTCGGCGACGTTCCGGTTTTCCGGAACGTCGCTTTTTGTATGCGGGGCATCTTACTTTGCAAAGCTTCATCCCGCTTTTCAGACTTCAGCAGCACTCGGTCGGAGGGGGGAATACTTCGCAATGTTCGATTTTTATCGGTATTTCGAGGAATTCTTTGATCGGGCGGGGTATCCCGCAGTTCCGGATACAGAGATCCATGAGTCTGTCGTAAATCGGATGCGTCGTGTTCCGATCTTTTGCGGGTTCTTTGTAATCCGGAGCAGTACTCCGATACGGATAAATTCGTATTTTTAACTCGGTTTCAGATACTCCGCCTCGGCAAAATGCAAATAAAAATTTGCTTTTGCACTCGGCTTATTCGTAATC
>ULSK01036826.1_pt1 | contig 16570 bp, 9 predicted proteins | sample 1956311 | NCBI WGS metagenome assembly ULSK01 (sample SAMEA4835706, study PRJEB28245) | human gut metagenome | biome: gut microbiome; material: fecal sample | place: Denmark | collected 2008 | reverse complement strand
CGCTAAGCATCATAATGACAGAGAACATTAAACGTCATTCTAAGCGCCAGCGAAGGATCTGCTGCCGTGGTGAGAAAATTGGTAAACTGTCACCAGCGTAACAGATTCTTCACCTTGTGTCCTATTGCTGTTTCCCTTTAATAAAAAGTGCAGCAGGGGAAATGTTGCATTTCTCTTTGCTGCACTTATATGGTACTAATGAAATGAACCGGCATTTAGAGCAGAGACAAGCTGGCGACTGCAGGCCGGAAGCTCAGTACCATTCATTGATCCAGTTTTTTTCAGAGGGAAGCATGTTTTCCGCCGTTTCAAGAACTTTTTCACGCTCCACACCTTCCAGCCATTTGATGCGCCCCAGATCCGACAGCTCTCTTAAAGACAGCGCTCCAAAGAAAAGCTGGGCGAGGGCGCCTGCGGTCATGGTAAAATCCGGTTCGGGAATTTTATTTCCCAATTTCACGCCGGAAATATCTTCGATATGAAGCTTCAGTGTGTAAAATACATCATATTTCACAGCGTAAATTCTTCCTTCCTTGGCGGAAAGGACGTAGATGCCGCTGTTTTCGGGAAGGAATTCGTCCACCAGCTGGAAAGACAGGAAGCCTTTCATCTCTCGGCAGGGAAGTCCGTCAAATGCCATGACCGGATCTGTGACGCGTCCCATCATGGTCGGGAAAGAGGCATTACGTATATAGGTATGCTCTGCGCCATTCTGCCAGTAGAAAAATGCCCTGTCATCAAAAGGTTCATACCACACGCATTCATCCGCGGAACCGCGGTGGCCCGCCATGTAAGCATAGAGCCCTTTCCGTCCCGCATCGGAGGCATACGCCATTTCCGATACCATGAATTTCCTTTCGTCCAGATGGTAGAAAATATATCCGGCTGCGCCGTTCCGGTCATTGACGACAGCGATATAACCGCCGTCACAGAACTGGGCGTCGATGTGTTTTTTCCATGACGCTTCATCCCGAAAAGCCCATCCGTTCCGCCCTTTCACATACCTGTCATAGACAGAGGCGAGAATTTTCCATTCATCCGCCGAGGTAATAAGCCCTGCGGAATGCGCCCGCTTTCCTAAAAAGCCTACCTGCTCAGGTGCGGCGCTTCGTTTCCACTGGTGCGCATAAAATGAAAATCCCATAGGATAGTAATACGATGCCGCCGAGGGCATAAGAATGACAGCGCCCTTATTTTCCAACCGCGCCATATGGAACGCGCCGCGGATCAGTTCCGTCGCAAGCCCTTTCCCTCTTGCAGCAGGATGGGTGGCTACCCCGACGATGTAATCCACCGGCATCTTTGCTCCGCGGATACATATTTCATAAGGGCGGCGGTGAAGGTTGCACGCTATTTTTCCTGCTTCTTCTCCCGCCAGTACATCTTCCGGGCGGTAGAGTTCCCTGAAATACCAGCGGAACCACGGGTCGTCCTCTCTTTCAAAACAGTACGACCAAAGCGCGCGTATATCCTTTTCATCTGTCTGACTGCATTTACGTATTTTCATAACCGCCTCAGAAACAACCGCCGTCTTTTACGACAACATCATACTTTTCCGCGAAATGGTCAGGATTGTATTCCATTTTTGCCTGACGCAGGCCGGGCAGCCCCATGTCTTCTTCACGATTTACAAATTCTGTTTCCGCAAATTCATGCATCAGGAAATCGCGGTTGATCGCCTGATACAGCCCGCGGATATTCGGATTTGCCTTTTCAAAGAAAATATGTGCCACCCGGGGATTGACCAGATCTCCGTTTGTAAAAGCTTCCACTTTCCCATAAATGCGGATAATGGCACCTTTTAATTTCAAAGCGTCCCAATTGGCAAAACACCGCTGCAGCGCTTCTTTTTCTTCTGCAATGTCTCCATGCCGTTCAAACCAGTCTTCGATCCCCTGCCATGCATCTTCCCTGTTTTCCGACGTGATGGACTCATATGTATAATCACCGTACTGGCGGAGAAAACCGTTCAGATGATTCTTCTTCATGCGGAGTTTCTTCCCCGACAAATTAATCATGTCTGCCGTACGGTACACATACTCCCAATTATCCCGATCCGCAGTGAATTCATATCGGTTCGGACAATGGGCCTTGATCTGTTCCAGCACCCACGGCGAAGCGGCTTTAATGATAAACGGCTTTCCCTCGCGCTCCAGACATTCATGGATAATCTCCATACCGCGGCCAAAAGACGCCCCTTCACCGGCAAAAGGAGGCATGAAGAACGTATTCTCTCCTTCCCCCGCACGGACGAATAAGATATTCTCCTCTACCGCCCACTGCGTATGGTAGGCCTCCTGCCATAAAAAAAGCGTATTGAACGAACAGTCAATCCCCTCATAATGATGGACATGGAAAAAGCTGTTAATATACTCTCTTTCTTCAATTGTAAACGGTTTGAAATCTATGATGAACATCTCCTTAAATAACAACTATATTATAAATATTCTATCCTTTTTTATTCTTTTTGGCAAAACCGAAACAGAGTTTATCTCCATAAAAACTGCTGAAATCAGGAGACGGAAAGAATGGATCACCGGACAAAGAATACCGGTACTGTCATTTTCTCCGGGACAAGGAATAGAATTTGCCGCAAAAGTGTCAAACAGAAATTTCTACAAAAAATAAAGAAATTCTTTCCTGTTCTCATTCAGCTTTTTTACTGATAATGAGAAAGCCGATAATATCGTGTACAGCAGAACGGTATTTTCTGAACCCCATAAAATCAGGACTTCCTGCAGCGAACACGATTTCCCCGAAACTTCATTCGCCGCGATTTTCTTCCGACAAGAATTGTACTTATTCACATTATTCACAAACTTATTCACAACTATTCACATCATGTGGACAAAAATAATCTGTTCTTTCTTTTTCCCCGATAAACCAAAACTTTTTCCCACCTGTCTATCCCAAACAGACACCCAAATTGTGAATAACTGTGCATAACTTTTTTATCACTCCGTAAATGAGAATGGAAAACTCTCCGTATTTATCGTATATTTTTTACTTTTATTTTTACAGGATACCCCTGCTAAGCATGTGAATAACTTTCTCTCCATTTATCCCCCTTTCTTCCAAACATCCATTTTTCTTCCCCTCTTGACAACGAATACGTGCAAAATAGAAAGAAAAAAAGCGAATAAAAGAATTCATTTCAAATCACCCCTTTATTTGTCCGCCTGCTGTGTACATAAAAAATAAAAACTTTCTAAAGGAAAAAATGATTTCCTTCCGTTCCGACATCGGCAGAAATGAAAATCATTTTCCCGTTTTGTCTCTTTCATTCCATTTTATTTGCAAACTCCCATTTCTGCCTTTTTTGTGCTAAAATATGACATGTACACGCGTCCATAGCTCAGCTGGATAGAGCAGCGGTTTCCTAAACCGTGTGTCGGGGGTTCAAATCCCTTTGGGCGCACCAGAAATGCACAGCTGCCAAAAGGCGGCTTTTTTTATTTGCCTTCAAAATGTATTTCCTATCGGGGTAAAATCCTCTTTTCCGCCCCATGTCGCCGCCGGTGGAGTCTTTCAGAGAAAAAATGATATAATATATATGGTAAATACTTTATAAATACTTTTTTACAGGGAGACAAATCATGGATACGGTACATATCAATTTAGGGAATGATTCTTATGATGTGATAATCGACTCAGGCATCATCGGCCGCCTGGGAAAAGAAACCGCCCCCCTGTCGGGTCACGGGCGCGCAGTCATTATCACGGAAGAAGGAATTGACGAACTGTATGGCCAGGATTTGAAACGCCAGCTGGAAAAAGAGAACCTGAACGTACAGCAGATCGTTCTTTCTTCAAGCGAAAAGAGCCGAAGCCTTTCTGTCGTGAGCCGTGTATGCGAGGCGCTGGCAGACTTCGGGTTCTGTGCAGGAGATCTGCTTATCGGCCTTGGCGGACGTGTCGTCGGCGATGTGACAGGCTTTGTTGCAGCAACTTACCGGAGAGGGACTCCCTACGTGCAGGTGCCCACTTCTCTCCTGGCACAGATCGGCAGCGCCATCGGAGGGAAAATCTCCATCGATATCAATGGAAGAAAAAATCTCATCGGTACATTCTACCAGCCCAAAGCCGTGTATGTAGATCCTGCCATGGTCCGCACGCTGCCTGCCCGTTTCTTCCATAACGGCCTCGGCGAAGCGATTAAGATCGGCTGCGTGGCAGACAAGGACCTCTTTGAAATATTTGAAAAAGCCGCCTCTGACCAGGATATCCTTCGTGTTCTTCCGGAAATCATCCGCCGCTGCATTACCATCAAGGCACACTATGTGGAAATCGATCCCGAAGACAAAGGTGAGCGCCGTATCCTTGATTTCGGCCATACACTGGGCGGCGCGGCAGAGAGATACTACCGTTTCAATGATCTCCGCCTGACCCACGGTGAAGCGACGGCGGCCGGCATGTACATGATCACGAGCGCTTCTGAAATTCTGGGACTCACCAAGCGGGGTACAGCGGAACGGATCAAGTACGTCCTCCAGTCTATCGGCCTTCCCACCAATCTTGACGTCCCCCATGATATTCTTGTCTCCCTTCTGGAACATGGAAAAAATGTAAAAGATGAAAAAATAGAAACACCCCTCGTTCTGGAAATCGGAAAAGGATATATTTATACGGGAGAAATTGAAACCTTAAAAAAATATATACAAATGGAATAATTGCAAACCTTCGAAAGAAATACCGGGAGTAAAAATAAACTTCCGGTATTTTTTTCGCCCTGTTTCTCATAACCTGTAAAACCTGTTCTCCATGGGGTGCTATGCTATAATGCAGACAATAAAACAATCTGCCTGAAAGGTATACTATTTTAAACCGGAAACAGGAGTATAAAAATGGATTTCAGCAAAATAACAGCGGCCGTTATCGGCCTGGGTCTGATGGGCGGTTCCTTTGCCATGAGACTGAAGGAACTCGGAGCGGCAGTAATCGGCATCAATCGGACATTATCGACGGCAGAGGCCGCCCTTCGGCAGGGCATAGTGGATTCCATCGATATCAGTGACCTGAAACACGCGGACATTGTTATATTCTGCACACCTGCCAAAGCGACACTCGCCTTTGTGAAAGATCACCTGCCGGACTTCCGCTCCGACGCGATCATGACCGATATCGCCGGCGTAAAAGGAAACCTTGCCGATGATATCCGGCAAATACTTCCGCCCGGCATAGATTTCATTTCATCCCACCCTATGTGCGGACATGAAGGTGAAGGACTTTCCCGGGCGGATCCGGACATTTTCCGCGGAGCAAATTATATCCTTCTTCCCGATAAAACGAACCGCCCGGAGAGTGTGGAACTGCTCCGAAACATGGCGCTGGCTCTCGGCTGCCGCCATGTACCGTCAATCACACCGGAAGAACACGACCGCCACATCGCCTACACCAGCGACCTGACCCACGTCCTTGCGGCGGCGCTGATAAACAGCACTTCCCTGAAAGAAGACACAAAGTACTTTACAGGCGGATCATTCCGTGATGAAACAAGAGTAGCGGATATCAACAGCCCCCTTTGGACAGATTTATTCCTTGCCAACCGTGAAAACCTGCTTCTTGAAATCGACCGTTTTACAGAAAGCCTTTCTGCAATAAAAACAGCACTGGACAGGGCAGATAAAAATACCCTTCATGAACTTCTTGAAAAAGCAGGAAAAAGAAAACGAAACCTGACAGCCGCCGATAAAATATAATCGGACGTAAGCTGCCGGCTCCTGAAAACCGACAATTGTGAATCAGCTGCCCGCACCAATAATGGAGGATACTCGCATGCCATAGTGACTCAAACCGTAAAAGAATAGTTAGCTTGCAGCTGACAGCTCACAGCTGATAGCTTTTATCTCCTTACCGCTTTCCTCACCACGGCAGCAGATCCTTCACATCCGCTTCGGATGACGATTAACATTCCCCTCATTATGACGCCCTTTCTTCCAATCGTCATTCTGAACGGGGCAAGAATGCTGTTCGGGAAAGACGGGAAACGGAACGGTGAAACGGAGTGAAGAATCTATTACACTGATGACATCTTACCGTCTTCCTCACCACGGCAGCAGATCCTTCACATTCGCTTAGGATGACGATTAACGTTTCCCTCATTATGACAGCAGATCCTTTGCTGTTGTTTCGTATGACACCTAACGGAAATCATATGCTTCGGCTTTTAACTCACAGCTAACGGCTAACAGCTCACAGCTTGTAGCTGGCAGCTGTTAGCTGTTAGCTGTTAGCTTCTTACCGACTTCCTTACCACGGCAGCAAATCATTTACACGGTTCTGGCAGACACACTGCCATGAGTTTCACTTTTCGGCGGACAACGAAAAAGGAGCAGGCACCATCAGCAGTGCCTGCTCCTTTCTTTTGAGAAGTTCCTTACTTCTTGGCAGCGAGAGCTGCTACCTGGGCCTTCAATTCATCCAGCTCCGATCTCATCTCTTTATTTTCCGCCTGCATCTTGTCATTTTTCTCTTTCAAGTCCTTAATCTGGTTCGCCATTTCCACTTTGGAGTAACGGGTATAAACGTCGCCGCGTCCCAGTTTTACGGAAACGCCCGCATTAATCATGTTCCTGTCATCACCCATGGTCCAGCCGAGGCTCATCATCGTTCTTTCGTTCGGCCGATAGAAGAGGCCTACCGCCGCAGCGCTGGCGTTGCGGTAATTGCCGAAGCCTGCCGCGATGTCCCACTTGTCATGGGGGTCGAAGTCCAGCGGATGGAGGGCTGCCAGTGCTGCCGCCCCTGCTCCCACTTTACTGATCCGGTTGTCCAGGGTGCCCAGCTTTCCGTTCAGATTGTTGATAGTATTTCCCAGGTTGGTAATATTGGTTGTATTGTTGCCGACCTGTTTATCCAGTATGGTCAGGTTGTCTCCGGCACTGTTATCTTTCTTCACATAGTTGCCGTCATTCTTCACATGGGTTTCATGGTACACCGTATTTCCGCTGACAATCTTTGTGTTTCCGTCTTCCACTTTTCCATCAGCTTTCACGTTGACCGTGTATTCCGTTCCGCCAAACGTATTGGGAGCTGTGTCAAGTGTCACATTTTCACCGGCTTTCACGGTGTTTCTTGTGTCTTTCGTGGCCACTGTGACTTTGTTTTCTTTTCCGTCACTGCCCTTTAAGGAAATAGTAGTGGTATTGTCCGCGTTTTGTGTGCCGCTCATGGTATAGGTGGTATTGGTATCAATCTGTCCCGCGATGGCTGACAGGTCTACTCTGCCCGTCACTTCATTTCCGGCAGTGTCCTTTATCTTCATGGACAGTTCTTTTCCGTTAAGGGTCAGCGCATTGCTGCCACTTACCAGTGTATCATTGCCATCTGCCAGACCGCTCATGTCGACTTCATAGTTCTTAGTATCGTCATTCTGTGTGAATTTAAGTTTTTTCGTGGTCGCGTCATAGGTAGCGCCTGTCGTATAGGTGTCCTTGGCGGAAATCTTGTATGTATTTGTTGCCGTATCATGTTCAACGGTCACATTCTTGCCGGCTGTCACATTGGTCTTAGCCGCTGCCGCCGTGGCTTCCACCTTTTTCAGCTGTGCCACATTGACGGCATCGGTATCTTCACTGCCGGCTGCCACACCTGTAATCTGGCGGGTATAGCCTTTCGTCTTGTCCCCCACAGAAGCGGCACTGACAGTCGATCTCCAGGCGGCAGACGTATCGGTAGAAGCCGCCTTGGTAGAGGGGTCATAGCCGCTCACCCCCGCTGCCGTATCCGCCTTGGAAAAGGCTCCAATGGCCACACCATCTTTTACCGCCGCACTGCTTGATACGCCTATCGCCACGGCATTATCAGCATCTTTTACAGTTGCCGAGGTTCCTATAGCTACACCATAGTTTGACTTGGCTATGGCGGAATTAGCACCTATGGCCGCACCGTATTCTGAATCATCCACAGAGGAAAGAGCGCCCATCGCCATCCCGTACGGTGATGTTTTAACTGCTGCCTTTGTGCCCATGGCCAAGCCATACTCCGAATTCACAGCAGAAGAAAAAGGAGACAACGCGGCAGCATAATTTGATGCCGATATATTTGAACCCCATCCCAAAGCTACTGATGTTTCACCATCCGCATTACTGTTCGCGCCGATCGCCATACCGCCATTGGTTGCTGCAGCATCATTGATATTTGTCCACTTAGTATCCACAGCCATGTATTTTAAGCCGATATCCACAACACCGTTTTCCTGCTTCAATCTGATTCCATTATCAGCACGAAGCGTTACTGTATCATTCGGCTTTATAACTTTCTTATTACCCTCCGCACTACCTGTATTCGTCGGAATACCGGGTTTAACTCCGACCTCCAGTGTCCAACCGGGAATCGTATCATTCCCGTTGAGGTCAATTTTCGAACCGTCAATGCCATATTTAATAGTTTTCCCATCACGGTCTACAGTCAGACCTTTATTGGCTTCCGCTACGTCAAAGGTAATTTCCGGCGCCGTATCTCCATTAAGGGAAATCGTTTCACCAACTGTTTCTCCGCCCTTCTTGATGATAAATCCCCGGCTAAGCTTAGTATCATACTTCGTATTCACCGCCTTCAACTGCGCCACATTAACGGCATCAGTGTCCTGCGTGCCGGCTGCTACGTTCGTAATCTGGCGGGTGACTGCCGCACTCGTCGGATCTGCCGCTTTACCGACAGAAACAGCAGCGGCTGTCGCTTTCCACGTGCCTGTCGTATCATTGGCATGATCACCGGCAGCCGGGTCATAGCCTGCGGCGCCCTTGTCGACAGAGGCAATCGAATCCGCACCGAGCGCTACGCCGCCGTCTTTTTCCACATCCGTATTGTAGCCGAGCATCACCGCATTGCTTATGTTCGCCGTATGCGATTTAATCGGTACATTTTCCGTCACCTTATATTTCTTTTCAAGAATAACATTGCCCGAAACATCTTTCATCGTATACGTTTTCTCCACAGTCTTCTTTTCCGTCGCCATGGATCCAAGGATTACATTATTTTTGCCGCCGTCCATATGGTGATAATCCCCAATCACTACATCAGCAGTACCATCGGATATATTATTCCCTGTCCCCATCATAGACATACGTTCCACATTCCTGCCTGTATTTCCATATCCGTTGATCGTATTATTGATGCTGGGTGTATTTGCTGTACCTGTAAGGATATTCCCGGAGCCGATGATCTGAGAATGGACAGCATAATCTGAAGTATTTCCGTTCCCCATGGTGACCACAGAGCCGCCGCCGGTCGACATGGCCAGTCCCATCGCTTTCCTGATCTCATCATGGCCCAGCGGTCCTTCTCCTATAGCATACTTCTGTCCTCCTCCAAGTATGGCATCGCTCCAATGCTCATTCATACTGTTTCCATCTTCATCGGTCGGCGCCGTCCCGAAAGAATGTGTAACGCTATTGCCCGCGCCGAAAACGAGTGCCCCATTGGCGCCTTCTGTTTTGTTCAGGGTACCGACGACAGTGTTTGCCATCCCATCATTCTGGTCCGCCTTATTTGACGCTACGGTATTAAGACCGCCATAGACAGAAGCCAGATAGCCGTCATGGCCGGAGCCTGCCTCCACAATGGATTTGATCCCTGTCACGGTCTCCTGCCAGCCATAAGCTTTTGCCCCATGGCCAAGAGCCACATTCATTCCGCCGCCGTCTCTGGTCCCGCTCTGGGCATGATACCCGACAACGACACTGGCATGTTTCTGCTGGATATCGGAATCGGCCTTTTCTTCCGGTGTCATGGAACCGATAACGACGGATTCTCTAATCGCCCCAACTTTCTGGTTATCCCCAATCACGATACCCGCGCCGGGATTGACCATTTCGTTATTATTCCCGATGACGGTCAGGCTCTCATACCCTTTCATATAGGTACTGTTGCCTTTAATTTTGTTTCCTTTGCCGATGACAAGGTCGGACACATTCTTTGTCCTTTCTTCCTGCTTCCCGGAAACCGTACCGGCATTTCTATCGGTAATCTTATTGCTGTCCCCGATGACGGTCTGACTCTTGCTGTTTTCAATGGTATTCTCGGAGCCAATCACGGACACGTGTTCGGCCTTGGTTACAGTATTTCTATAACCGTTCAGTAAATTGTAAGCAGCCTTCTGCGCGGCGGTTCCTTCCAGAGTATTTCCCACCCCGATCAGCTGGGAGCGGTATGCGTAGTCTGCTTTATTTCCGCCGCCGACAGCAAGGACAGCGCCGCCGGAATCATTTCTCCGTATCCCCTCTCTGAGTTTTTCCGCCAATTCTTTGGGGCTATTAGTCAAAAGTGACATGGGATCCGCTATATTGTCCACTGAATTGGTCACTTCATTGCCCGCACCGAAAACCAAGGTACCGTTCGCGTTGTGGGTCCGATTGGCAGTCCCTACGACCGCATTGGCGATTCCCGATACACTGCTGCCTGACGTTTTTGATTCAATGCTGTTAAAGGATCCGTTGATGACCGCCCCGAAATTCTGGGCAGCAAATCCCTGGTTCGTATTTCCGTCATACGCATTCGTCATGATGGAGTAGGCGCCGGTCGTCGTCGCAAACGCACCGGCAGAATAACTGTTCAGTCCGACGGTGGTCGCGCCTACCAAGACGGACAGTTTACGCTTTTCATTATCCGTATTGGAATTTACCGTGGTATCTCCCAAGGCGCCGACATACTTATGGTCGCCGATCATCAGACTGCCGCTGCGGGCATAAGTATTCTGCCCAATGGCAATCCCTGCCGGCAGTAAATGGTCTGTACGGGAAGGATCCGTCGAATGCATCCCGAAACGGAATATTTTGTCCTGCGTTCCCCACATGTTTTCTACAAAAGCATTCTTGCCGATGGCAATACTGCCTTCCTGCATAACATAATCATCAATCTAAGCGTGATCGCCTATCGCAATGGCACCGTTTTTCGTACTGTTATTTCTTAAATCAATATCATTCCCGATTTTAATATTTTGGTTGCCCGGTTCTACAAACGTATTGACCCCGTCAAGCGCCGCAGATACAGGGCTTACAGAAATCCCTGTCAATAAAAAAGCCGCCAAAACTGCTGCCAGCGTGTTTTTAGAGACTCTCACCCTCCCACTTTTTCTCGCTGTGCCCGCAATTTCTGAAACGACGACATAACTGTTCTTCACTCGACTCCAAATGACTTTGTAGATGTGATTCATGTTTTCCTCCCATAAAAAACAATTTAATTTAGAAACGCAATAAAAAGAAGCACCATCCCCATGCTGCCGATACTGCTTTTACATCACCTCTCCCCATAACACTTCATTTGCCTGAAAAGCAGGATACAGAATCCGTAAACAGGAAAATTCCTACCTATTTCTCCCGCTTTCCTTTCAACACTTATTTTATTAAACAACCTCTGTTCTCATTATAACAAAATATTTATCTTATTTCTATATAATATATACTGTTTTACAAATACCTTTATTCACACTGCTTTCTCATCCACGGCCTCAATGTCTCCCGCTGTCATTCAGCACTTCTAGCTGACAGCTCGCAGCTAACGGCTTACAGCTCACAGCTGATAGCTTTTATCTTCTTACCGCTTTCCTCACCACAGTAACAGATTCTTCGCTGGCGCTCAGAATGACGTTTAATGTTCTCTGTCATTATGATGCTTAGCGTCCCTCCGTCATTATGATGCCTTACCGTATCCCGTCATTCTGAACGGTGGCAAGAATGCCTTGTAGGAAAACGGGAAACAAAACGATGAATCGGAGTGAAGAATCTATTACTCGGATGACATCTTACCGTCTTCCTCACTACGGCAGCAGTCCTTCACATTCGCTTCGGATAACGATTAACGTTCTTCGTCATTATGACACTTTCCGTTTCCCTCATTATGCAGCAGATCCTTTGCTGTTGTTTCGTATGACACCTAATGGAAATCATATGCTTCGGCTTTTAACTTACAGCTAACAGCTTATAGCTGACAGCTCGCAGCTGATAGCTTTTATCTTCTTACCGCTTTTCCTCATTACGGTAATAGATCCTTCACATTCGCTTCGGATGACGTTTAACGTTTCCCTCACTACAACAGCAAATCCCTTGCCGTTGTTTCGTATGACACCTAACGGAAATCATATGCTTCGGCTTTTAACTTACAACTAACAGCTGACAGCTCACAGCTCACAGCTCACAGCTCGCAGCTAACGGCTAACAGCTATTACCCTTTTTGCCGGCCGCTCCTGTCATCTGATATCTGATTTGTTTGTAGGTGGCGATGGCTTTTTCAAATTCCGCTTTTACAGCGGCAGGCAAATTGTCAGACACGGTTTCGCCTTTCACCATCTTTTCCAAATCCCTGTCGGCACAGATGCTTCCCGCCGGCAGGTCCGCTTCTTTGGCAAGCCGCGCTCTTACTTTTTTCAGATAGAGGAAAAACGCTCTTGTTTCTATGTCTATGGACGCCGTCTGTCCGGCCTGAATCGTTTCCTTTCGTACCGCTGTGATTTTCCCTTTCCGTCCGCGGACGGGTTTTGCCGTTTTGGGAATGACATGTTCTCTCTTTTCCGGCATTTTACTTTCTGTTTTTGGGGAAATACGGCTCCGTTCCGGATGGAGGGCCTGCAAAAAGACCTCTGTGTATTTGTCCGCTTTTTTCGGGCCGATACCTTTCACACCGCGGAATTCCTCTTCGGTTGCCGGACGGGTTTCTGCGACCCGCCGGAGGACTGTATCGGAAAGAATTTGTGATGTCGACAGATTTTCTTTTTTTGCCAAAGAGCGGCGGAGCCGTTCGAGTTTCTCATATATGTTTTTTTCTTCTCTCTTGTTTTTTCCCCTTATTTCTTCCGCTCCGCTGAATTCTCCAAGCGCCGCAAGGAAACGTTCTCCATACTTCTTTAATTTGAAAGCGCCAATGCCGTGGACTTCCGCCATTTCTTCTTCTGTCCGCGGGAGGCGGGAGACCATATCTTCCAGGGTGACATCGGAGAATACGACGAAGGGCGGGACGCGTTCTTCCCGGGCAATGGCAAGGCGGAGTCCGCGGAGTTTTTCAAAGATACCGCTTTCCGTTTCTGAAAGGATGGCTTTCTTTTCCACCGCCACAGACGCCATGACGTCTTCCGCACCGAAAGCAAAACCCAGTACCGGCGCTTTTCTTTCGAGAACAATTTCCGCTTTTTCCGTAAGATGCAGCAGGGGAGATTCGCCGCCGTCACGTTTGAGGTAACCGTCAGCGATGAGGAAATGGATGGCGGTTCTCAAATGTTTGATTTTCGCAAAGGACAGTCTGCCGTAGGTGGGAAGGCTGTCCAGGTTCCGTTCCCTGATCATTTTTGTGCGGCTTCCTTTAAGGATATCCGCCACCACGCCGGCGCCGTACCGTTCCTTGAGAGATCTGACGGTTCGGAAAATGAGAACCGCCTCGTCGGTGATGTCCACCTTTCCTCTTCCGCCTTCGCAGTTTCCGCAGCGGCCGCAGGTCTCATCAGCAGTCTCGCCGAAGTAATTTAAGATGTAATTCCGCAGGCAGCCTGTGGTGCTGCAATAGCCGTCCATGGCATAAAGGCGGTCGTAGTCCATCTGTTTCTGGCCGTCCGTCTGGGTTCCCGATTCGATGAGGTACCGCTGTATGCCCACGTCCTGCCCGCTGTAAAGGAGGATGCATTCCGCTTTTGCTCCGTCACGTCCTGCCCGCCCCGCTTCCTGATAGTAGGCTTCCATGCTTTTGGGCATCTGGTAGTGGAGAACGTAGCGCACGTTGCTCTTGTCGATGCCCATGCCGAAAGCGTTTGTCGCCACCATGACATGGATGCGGTCGAAGGAAAAATCTTCCTGCTCTTTCTTCCGCGCGTTATCTTCCATGCCGGCGTGATACCGCCCCGCTTTTATTTTCCGGCTTGCAAGCATTTCATAAATTTCGTCCACTGCTTTCCTGGTGGCGCAGTAAATGATGCCGCTTTCTTTTCCGTGGTTCTGCACATAGCGGAGAATGAAATCTTTCCGGTCCGCGCCGTGGATGACACGGAAGGACAGGTTCGGCCGGTCCAATCCCGTACGGAAAACGGCTGCTTTCCCCAGGCCGAGGCTTCGTTTCATATCTTCTTCCACCAAGGAGGTCGCCGTAGCGGTGAAAGCGGTGACTACGGGTTTTGCAGGAAGCGTATCGATAAAGGTTTTTATTTTCCGGTAACTTGGACGGAAATCATGGCCCCACTGGGAAACGCAGTGTGCTTCGTCAATGACGACCATGGACAGGGGTACTTTGGACAGGCAGTCGGTGAAATAGGTGGGTTCCAGTTTTTCCGGCGCCATGTAAAGCAGCTTCAGACGCCCCCGGAACAAATCGCGGAGCCGCTCGATAGATTCGTCAAAAGGCACGGTGGAGTTTACATAGGACGCGGAAATCCCCTGCTCTGCAAGCGCTTCCACCTGGTCTTTCATGAGAGAAATCAAAGGAGAAATAATAATCGTACCGTGGGGAAAGAGGAGGGCGGGAATCTGGAAGCAGACCGACTTTCCCGCACCGGTGGGCATGACAGCCAGCACATCCCTGCCCGACAGAATGGTTTTGATGACATCTTCCTGCATAGGCCGGAATGTATCATAACCGAAATATTTTTTTAAAAGTTCCGCCGGTTCCATCGTTTCCTCCTTTCTTCAAATACTTTTTTATTATACCAGTTATTTCCCCCAAAGCGGCAAAATAAAAAGGACCGCAGCGGTCCCTTTGTTTCTTTATTTCAAAGCATATCTTTCTTCCACAGCACCAGCGCCGACACGAGGGTCAGCACGAGACCGAGAAGAGTAACCGCGGCAAATCCGATCTCGCTTGATTCCCACGGCACGGGCACATTGATCCCCCAGAGGCTGAATATCAAAGTGGGCACGGCAAGAAGGATCGTCACCGAGGTGAGGAATTTCATAATCTGCGACAGACGGTTGGAAATAATCGAGGAGAAGGAGTCCATCATGGACATCAGGATGTTCGTGTAGATTTCCACCATTTCCAAAGCCTGCTTATTTTCGATGATGACGTCTTCCAGAAGGTCCTCATCTTCTTCATACATTTTCAGGAGTGTATGGATGGGGCTGTTGCGAAGACGCATGAGGCGCTCCATGACGTTTTCATTCGCATGAAGGGCGAAGTTGAAGTAGGTCAGAGATTTCTGCAGTTCCAGCATACGGAAGAGTTCTTTGTTCTGCAAAGATTTCCGCACCTGCGTTTCTATGCCGTCCGTCTTTTTATAAATCTGCTGCAGGAAGTACAGGAAGGACGACGATGCGGTAGACAGTATCTGGAAAAGGAATCTTGTCTTTTTATAGGTTTGGAAAGAGGCGTAATTATTATTTATAAACTTCTGGATCACCGTATTATTTTCAAGACACACGGTAACGAATACCTTATCCGTGATAAAAATCCCCAGCGGCAGCGCATCGTAAGCATCTGTCTCCAGGACGACAGGCGTATTTACGACAACGAAAATAAAATCGTCTTCCAGTTCCACGTGGGAACGTTCTTCACGGTCAAGAGCGGTCTGGAGGGAATCGACGGGGATGCCGGTAAGGGCATTCAGCTTTTCCAGCTCCGCCGCATCGGGAGCCGCGCAATTGATCCACGACCCTTTTTCCATTTCCTCAAAAGCGACGGGACAAAGTCTGTGGTTTTCATCATGTTTATAAGCGGTAAGCATCGGACTCCCTCCTTTCCATATAAAAGGAAATACCGTCTTCCCCTGTATTTCCATAATAATCCTACCCTCTAATATAGTGATAAAGGGGAAATATGTCAATCAGAAAGTAAGGAACTCTTTTCATCCATCATAAAAGCGCACAGGTCCGGCCCGCACGCTTTTACCTTTTCTTTCAAATTTCTTTTAGGCCTGTTCTTTCTTTCCGGTCACCAGCATCTGGACGATACCGACAGCAAATCCCACCGCAAAGAAACAGATCCAGCCCATGCTGTATTCCGCCAGCGGAAGAGCCGCGAGCATCGGTTCCACGGCACCCAGCTTCAGACCGAACCCGTGAAGCCCGTCACAAAGAGCGGGCACAGCGGTAAAAAGCGTCGTCCATACATATACGCAGCGGCGGCCGTTAAAGAAGTGATCCATGAATGCCAGCGCAATCAGGGATATAGACAGCGGGTACAGGAAGAGCAGTACGGGAACCGCATTCTTAATGATTGTCGTCAGACCGAAAAGCGCTACAAAGAAGCAGACAATGACCATAATGGTAACAAAAGTTTTTGAAGAAATTTTCGGCATCAGCAGATTAAAATAAGCTGCGCAGGAAGCCGCCAGACCGACACTGGTCGTCAGGCAGGCAAAGATAACGATCACGCCCAGAATACCTCCGCCGGCGGCACCAAAGTAGTGGAGCGCCGTTTTTACGAGGACGGGAGCGCCGTTTTCCTGCACACCGATGAGGGATACGGAACTGGCGCCGATATAGCAGAGCGCCGCATAAATAACCGCCATGAAAAATGTGGAAATCAGACCGGACCGGAGCGTGTCTTTCGTAATCTGCGCTTCGGAGACCGCGCCGTACATCTTGACCGATTCCACCACGATAATGCCGAAAACAAGAGCGGCAAGGCCGTCCATCGTATTATATCCGTCAACGAT
>ULSK01006195.1_pt1 | contig 17027 bp, 15 predicted proteins | sample 1956311 | NCBI WGS metagenome assembly ULSK01 (sample SAMEA4835706, study PRJEB28245) | human gut metagenome | biome: gut microbiome; material: fecal sample | place: Denmark | collected 2008 | reverse complement strand
CGGAACCCCCAGCCTAGCTGGGGGTTTTCTGTGCACAAAAAGCCGCGTCTCCCGGAGAAGACGCGGCCTGACGGGTGAAATGAATAAGGTTTATTGTCTGAGAGGCCTTTCACTGGCGAGCCACGCATTAAGCGGCTTTCCGGTAACAATGGCTGGGGCTGTATTTACCTTTGATATTAATAATGTGCAGAGAAACGCATGGTTTACTCCTTAGATTTTAAGTTTGTCCTGGGCTACAACGACAGGTTTTCCGGATGTGTCGATGACTCCTACCGTCGGTACGCCATTTTTGATTTCGAAGAACGGTTTGTTGCTACCTGAGCACAGTTGATTGTCCCCGTATTCAATCATTTGTGCTTTCCCGGTTTTCAGGTTAACTACCGAGACAGTGTAGTCGTAGCACCAGGCACCACCACGTTCAAGCACGAAAACATAGCTGTTATCTTTATAGTTGAACTGATTCTTTGTCTGGCAATTCATACCGTCAATTTCGGTACAGGAAAACGCTTCTGTAGTATTAACGTATTTGATGTTATTTGGCAGTTTTACTTGTTTCGCAGTAGCGAAGACAGAGAACAGAATAGTTACAGCAACGAGTAAAGTTTTGATAAAAGTTTTCATGATAGACTCCTTAAATTAGTTAACCGCAGCTACGTAGTTTTTCACCAGATACGCGAATTCATGCACGCCAATTTCACCGAACCAAACCAGGTAGGCCGGGTCATCTAAACCAAAGTAACGGTAGCCAACAACTTCATGGGTTTTTGGGTTATAGAGTGTTACGATAAAGTCCCAGCCGCAGGTATTGGCTTTGCAACCGTCGCCCTGGAACCAGACTGTACCGTTAATGTTTACTGGCGTGATACCTCCACCAGGGCCATCCATATAGCCGCCTTTACCGAACATGCCGCTCAGTCCGACCGGTTTTAATGCTTTGTCGATAGCGGCTTTGTAGGTAGCGTCACCTTCGTACAACTCGTACGTTGATGGACACGCTCCAGGTTGTTCAGCCCAGGCTTCTGGGTTACAACTAAGAGCTTGTTTTACGGTAGCCGCTTCTGCGTTAAAGTTAAAGCCCGTGAACAGAACCGCCAGAAATAACATAAGGGTATGTAAACGTTTCATTGTAAATATTCTTCCGTTGTAAATGGCGCTGGAAAATTTCTCATCAGTGAAACCTTCCGGAAGTTTCCCCCCCTTGTATGATGTATATCGCCAGTATTTTATTTCATCCCGGCTGTAATTTTTATATTCCCCGGCACGTGCAATAACGCTGACCAGAGATATAAGGCTCATTAATAACTTTACAGGTAATTTCATAATTAAATTTCCAGTGAGTGAATTGACAGGTGAGGGGTAAAACTTTCTCTCAGGTAATATATATCTGAAAATATTTTCAATAACACCAGACAGGAAAAACACCACCACAGGCGGTGGCGTTTCTTTGGGGCGTCTTTATTTAATCCGGGCCATCGCGTTTCTCAGTGCCAAATCTGCCTCTTCCGTTATATCCAGGCTTTTCTGCAATACCGCCTCTGACCGGGTCAGTGCCTGACGTGCTGCCAGCGGTTTCCGGATATGCTCCATCGCCAGCATCGTGTCTTCATAGCCCTGCTGACGCCAGGCGTCGGTATGTGCCGATGTAAAACTGAGCAGACCGCCGCTGTTGCCACCATCACCTGCATATTTCAGCCTTTTCCGGGGACGGATCTCAAGGATTGTGGTGTCCGGAAAAGCCTGGCGATCCCATAAAGAACCGTCACTCAGATGCGTCACAATCACCATATTGCATCCGGCATCGACCAGAGGCGTCACAGGGGTATTTCCCTGCATATTTCGCCATCCTCCCATACCACCATCACCGAACATTGTCCCCTGAACCTCACGGGGACGGAACAGCAGGGGCAGCGCGGCTGACGCAAGCAGAGCCTCTTTCTGCTGTCCGCGGGGCAGGCTCTGGATATGCTGAAAAACGGCGTTTTTCGTGGTTCCGACACCCAGTTCAGCACGAATGCAGTCAATAATATCCTGCATGCCCCCTTCTGTGGGGTACAGCGACACATACAGCGGTAGCCCGTCTGCCAGAGCATCAGTATCAAGATAATGATCCATCAGCGCTGTCAGGGGCTCATCTGACAACAACGGCTGAGCCATCAGATTGTCAAACCCGTTGATTGTCGATATATGGCGAAGAAGCGTCGTAAGCAGTGCTCCTGCACGTCCGGGGATCTGGCAGAGGTTCATTGCCTGGAACAATTTTTTCAGCAATGAAAAGTAAACCAATCTGTTTACCGACAGCACCTGATTATTCCCCAGATGATCCCAGAGCGCCTCCAGGCGTACGGCAGCTTCTGACAGATCGGGAGAGGCCGCGATAATGGCACCATTGAATGCGCCAATGCTGGCCCCTGAAACCATGCTGATCTGTGTACCACACTCTGCCAGTGCCTTAACCACTCCCGCCTGATAAGCGCCCACCGCCCCGCCACCGGACAGCACCAGCCCCGTTTTCATTTCTGTACTCATGCAGCCCCCTTCTGAAATATTTCATCGACCATACTTTCAGAGAGGCGTTCTGCAGAGCAGAGGCGAGGCATGCGAACCGGTAAGTGTTCTGCAGCCTGCGTGGTTGACCAGATCACCGGATGCTGCTCTTCACTGCACCAGTCTCCCAGCCAGTTAATCGCGTCATGCCACTCGTTATCTGCCTGCTCCCGGCCCTGACCACCAAGCCAGTCCAGAGTGTTCAGACGCACGGTTGCACTACCGCCACTCTCCTGTGCCATCTGCGTTAATGCTTTATGTCTGAGAATATCCAGTAGCTGGTTAACCTGGCCTGTTTCGCTCTGACGTATCACATCACCAAACGCGCCCCAGCGAAGCTCTTCAAGTGCCACATAACAACGTCCGGCAGGGGAAAATGACGCATATCGCCCGGCGCTCCACCATGAGAATATCTGCTCAAGATGTAACTGCGCCCGCTGAACCTGGTCAACACGGTGGAGTTTTTCTTCAAGATGATTCAGTTTATGGTGAACCTGATCGGCCAGGGTGAGTAACTGCTCCCGCGTATCTGCGGAATAATGCGCCAGCCTGGCTGTATCACTGACCAGTGAACTGACCCTGTCGTTTACCCGGGTAATCGCGTAGTTTGTGGTGGCAAGTGACGTTGTCATCTCCGTCAGCCAGCGCAGGGACGCCTCAACGCCCTGTGCAAGCGACGCATTGATGGCATTCTGCCGTGCAGCGCCTTCGCCGGTCAGCCCCTCTTTTAAACGCCGGAAGAACGTGCGCTCTCCGGCCGTGCGGATATGCTCCTGTGCAACATCGATTCCGTTTGCGAAATCAACCACAAATTTTTCAGGAAGACAGGTGAGTACCTGACATACCCGGTTATCAGCAATTTGTTGAATAAATGGTGAAGTCACAGCATTGTCTCCAGCTCTTCCCTCAGCGCCTTACTGTCAGTAATGAGCTCAGGAACCCTTTCATTTAATGCCTGAAGTCGCCCGGTAAGCCGTTCCTGCGCCTGCTGATCGCGTTTATGATCTTCAGAGCTCTGAATCAGCGTGTTACGCAGTTGTTCAACTTTCTTCCTGAATGCGCAGAAAAAGGCATCGATTTCCTGGCGGACGGGCTGGTTAATATCCTGCTCAATGGATGCCTGCAGCTCCCCGAAATATGCCCGGGTCAGTGACATAACTTCCTCTCTGACCTTGTTGATATTGATCACGCTGCGACTCACATCCTCGTCATAGTTTTCCCAGCCCAGGTCACTGGTGCCAAACCATCGACAAACGGTTCCCCATACGCCACTCTGCCGACGGCGACGGGTGACGGTCTCCGTTCTTTCCTCCATAAGCGCACTCAGATTTATTTTTACCGCGAGCCGGGTCTGTAACTGGCTGACTGCCGGAAAACTGATTTTTACGGTAAAGCCCTCATCCTCCAGGCGGGCATTGATGCGACCGGCAATGTTTTCTGTGGCGTACAGGGCCGTGCCACGAAAACCTGTTTCAATCCCGCTGACGATTTTCTCCAGCTCAGGCCGGAACTGTGCTTCAGCCTCACGGTGCAGGCTGGTCACGGTCGATTCGATTTGCGTCATCAGTTCAAGGGCTTCCCTGCGATCACTGAATTTTATTTCGGGGCTGTCCGGGGCAAAATCTCGTTTCCTGTAATCCTCCCGGCCCTGGTTGTTGATACCGGACCATTGAGAAATTTTCCCCCATAATCCGGACTGAGACCTTCGTTGTTCTGCGTCTTCTTCCTCCAGCATTTGCTGTTCTTTGCGTTTACCGCTTCTGAAATAGTCATTCAGCTCCTCTTCCAGTGAGGTGCAGACCCCCGTCAGTAATTCCCGGGTTTTAGTATCGATCTCCTCCATGGCCATTCTGACATCAGTGGTCATCTGCTCCTGACAGTCCGCGATTTCCCGGATATCCGCAAGCAGGCTGGTGATATGCGACTGCAGTGACTGAATGCTTTGCTGTAGCCCCTGATGGCGTAACAACAGGTATTCACTGATATTTTCTGCATTCTGCATCAGTTTTGCGGCGGCAGAGTCAACCGCCAGTGCCGCAGCTCTGGAATGTGAGCTCTGTATGACTTCCGTTATCAGTTGATCGATAAGTGAGCCTTCCCACAGGTCTGTCGCCCCTTCAGTTGCCAGTTCACTGTCTTTACAGACGTATTCTTTTTTCATGCAACCGAAGGCACCTCTGATAAAATCATCGACCCAGGCTTCATCAACAGGAAGGGTTCCGTTTTTCCGTAACTCATGAAGCGCACGGTTAGCCAGGTATGCCTGGCGTGAGGATCCGGGATAAACACGGGAGGCGGGCAGCACATCGCTGTTCAGCATTGCCGGAACTTTCTGGCGTACGGCATCTGCCCCATCGCCATTGCGGTCTTTCTCATCAAATTTATTGACCAGTACAAACAGGCGGCCGGCTGATACGTCAGCAATGGCATTAAGCTCTTTACGGACGTCTTCATCCGCTTTTGAGTTCATCTGGGTGTAATCCATCACAGCCAGAACCGCAGAGGCTTTCTGCAGTTGATCCCGCATCATCACTTCCATCTGCGGTTGTCCGGCCTCATTAGGGCCGGGGGTATCCAGCAGTGTGAGTGTTCCCTGGCATGCATCCATCCCCACCAGATGGCTGAATTCCACGTCGATCACCGGCAGTTTCTGCACTTCGGCGTATTCATCAAAAGGAAATTCAGTCCCCATTGCCGCAGCAAGACGAACCAGATCGTTTAACGATGCCAGTCCGGTAAAGATTTCCTCCTCCCCGTGGTATTCATTTTTGAGCCAGCCATCATCCGTCAGAATATCCAGCAGTTCGCGGGTATCCCCGGTTTGCTGCAGGGTCTGTGCGACCTGCTGTCCTGCCGGGGTGGCGAGTTTTTCCTGCAGTGTGATTAATAAATTGCGGACAGGCTGAATATGTTCCAGATGGAGAACCGGCTCAGTTTTTCCGGGAACGTGGCGGATGAGCGTCGGTACAGAGGTCATGGGGCGGTTACGGTTAGGCAGAATTTCCTGCCCCACAATGGCGTTGATGGTGGTTGATTTGCCTGCTTTCATCGTGCCGACAACAGCCAGCACCATCTCCCTGCGGGCGGTTTTGATTTGTTCGCCCTCCAGCTCCTCAATTCTTTTCAGTGCTTTCTGTTTATCAAAAAGCAGTCTGTTTTCGTTCTTACTGTCAGATAACACATCTGGCTCCTCAACCATTTGCCGGAGCAGATTAATGTTCAGTTGCAAAAGTCGGTCGGCTTCATCACAAAGCAGGGCGATGTTCTTTTCGTGCATTATTTAACCTTCCTAAGACGCATTTTCATGACAACCACGGAGGAGGTCATTTACTACAAACGATCGTTTATAACGATCGATATGATAGTAACGATCGATGTATTCTATTAACTTGAGAAACACAACGCAAGGGGACAACCCGGGTATGGCTGCGTTTGCATAGTGTTTTCATGGAGTTAAAAATCTGTAACAACAGCCTGGTACATCACCACCGGGTTCAGAAGAAAATCCAGTTCCATACCGCGCGGGCAACAGAGACCACGGTGTCACGGACGGCACGCAGAACCGTACGAGCCACAGAGGCAACACAGACGCTCTCCGCCGTGTCAAATATCCGGTCCACCGCACCGGTAAACTGTTCACGGGCCTGCCCCCGGACAGATTCCGTGCACAGCTCGTCCTGCAGGCGGGTCATCAGGGGACTGGCGGCATGGTCGGGAAGTGCTGTCATGAGCGCACTGACCAGCGTATCCAGTTCCCAGCCGGTGCGGGCCGATACGGCAACAACCCGATGTACGGGCCGGAACAGACGGAATACCGCCTCCGTTTTTTCGCGAATGTTCTGTGCCTCTGCGGGAGAAGGCTGAATACCGGCCATATCCCATTCATGGCAGGGCTCCGTTTTATCGGCCTGCATCACCACAAACAGTACCCGCTGATGTCCCCGGTGCAGGATGTGTCGCCAGAAATACTCATCCACAGACAGGGCACGGTCATCGGCTTTAATCAGCCACAGTACCAGGTCCAGTTCGAGCAGAATGTCACGGTACAGGGCTTCATACTCTGCATCCCTGTCCCGGCTCTCGCCCACCCCGGGCAGGTCAGTGATAACCATGCTGTGACCATGGCCATTCAGACGGAAGCGCTGCACTTCCCGGGTGCCGGCGTGAACATCACTGACCGGGGTGACCTCCCCCTGAAACAGCGCATTACAGAGTGAGGATTTACCGGCCCCGCTTTTACCCATAATGCCAGGCACGGGTTCGTGACTGGTGAGTTTGCGCAGATGTTCCAGGATGTGACGGGAAAGTGAGTAAGGCAGGGAGGAGAGCGGTTTTTCAATTGCCTCAATGGCATCAGACGGATTCATACATGTATTCCCGGTGAAAAAAGACAAAACCCCGCGCACCGGAAAGGTGGCGGGGGATTCACGGAAATAATATCTGTCTGAAATTATCTGGAATCGATTTGGCTGTTCTGCCTGGTTGCCACCAAATCATGGTACGCCTGCTCAATCATTTCATTCAGCAGTTTTTTTGGGAGGACACCACGACTTCGGGCAATACTTTCAAGCTGTTTGTGGATTTTTCCGGACAGTTTCAGAGGGACGGAACCATCAGCACGTTCATCACGCCTTTTTTGTTGCTCCCGGGCACTTTTCAGCTCATCAAGAAGAATCGCTTTATGCTGAATCCTGGGGGCCTGGAAGGAGACCTGCGTAAACTTCGCTCTGTTCCGTCTGGGATTACTTTCCAGTAAAAACTGTACCTGTTGCTCATTCCAGCCCTCCCAGTTATCAAACGTGGCGCAGGCAAACCAGTATTTCTGCTCCGGGGTAAGGGGATTCAGCGGGGTTCCCACACACCGGACCTGCATGGCGTTCCATAACCAGTCACACTGTTCACTGTCCCTGCTGTCCACCCACGAAAAGGGGGAGGGGTAATCATTGTTTATGCTGGCCCATTCAGAGAATACTGAGTTGATAATCGTCCTCGTAGCCTCTGGTCCGGATTTCAGCAGGTAACTGGAGCAGAACCATATAATTTCACGGTAGATTTTATCCGGATGCACGGTGCGCATCGGCTTTTCTCTGGGACCGGCAATCTTCGGTTGCGATGGAAACCCCGTGGCAAACCGCAGATGTTCCGGGGGCATTCCTGAACGTTTTTCAGGAATGGGTGTGAGTCCTGCGTTTCTGGTCTTTTCCGCTTGTCCGGTATTGCCTCCGGCCGGAGTGTTGTCGGGAGTATCTTCCGGAGGCGAGGTGTTTTCATTAGTTGGGGGAACAACAGCAGAACTGTCCATCTCCGGAATGGGTTGAGGGGCATAATCACTGTGGTAGCCAGGGGAAAGCGTTAAGTCCCGAAGGGTGACATCAGGTTCCGGGCAGTGAGTGCCACCGGGAGTGAACGGGAGTTGTTGCTTTTGGGAGAAAAATGTATTGTGAATGCGGGTATACAGCTGGAACAGAAAAAAATAAGATGCCCGTGGTTCTTTTTTTAACCACTGTGTATATTCCTCTATGGCACCGAGCTGTTGTTTGTGCCGTTTTACAGCATCGATATACGGACAGCTGGTGCAGATATCATCCAGTTCCTTTCCCACAATACACCTCACCTGCTTTTCTCACATTTGCAGATTTTAAAAAAGCAAACAAAAACCTCCGTACATGATGTACAGAACAATCTACCAGGTAGTGGCGTCAGAAAACCTCCGGGCCGCCTGCACTTTCCGGAATGCGCCGGTTATGAAAAACCGGAAATTCAGTCTCTGTTGTAAGATGTACCCTCTGATACTACGTTTTCTCTGTGTATTTAACTCACTGTATTTATTGTCTTTTTAAGCTTGACTGATATTCTCCGGTCATAGTGTGCCGGATATACATCCCGTAAACTTCTCATTTTTATATAAAAATACCTGCACTCTCTTCAGCGCATCTGTCTCCTTTAAGTAAAAAATGTTTTTACGTATTGCTGTAAATTCATTTTAAATCAGTATATTACCTTGATATTGCTGTCTCCTGGTTTGATGCGTAATCGTTCTGCCTTTCTGGATGATTCTGGTGCTTCCGGGTGCATTCTCCTCTGCACATGCAACAGTTCGTCATCGCCACGCTCCCAAAAAGCATATAAAAACGAATCGAATTTGATATTTTTTTCAATCGTTTTTCATAGGAATTTCGTAGGGTATTCTCCGCTATAACCTCCATATTTGCTGTCTTTTTCTTCATAAATCGTATGCAATGTAGCCTGTCTGTCAAGACCTCTTCTCTGCTGTTGAGGAGACGATCTCATTTTTGGTCTTTTCCGGGAGAGAGGCTGTCAGATGAGCGAGCCGGATATACTGTCAGAGGTACACCCCGTAGCAGACCTGTGCTCCCATTTCCGCGATCCGGAACCAACAACACCCTACGGTTAATACCATTTGAAGCGTCAGGTACTGCAGGAAGTTCCCCCCTGCGCGGACATCGGTTCCTGCCGACATCTCACAATACGGCCAGACTGTCATGCAGTAACACCCGCATGCGGTCTGCGGTTTTAAGCGCACTCTCCCGTTTTCAGTGCACCGATAATGCGTCATAGTAAGTCTGGGGGAAGTTACGGAATGCCTGTTAAGTGGTGCCGTGGGTGGAGACAGCTTACTTTTCTACAGCAACTGCAGTCATTCAGGATGATCAGGAGATATTCTGTCAATGTCACGATCCTGCCATTTTCGTACCCGCTAAGATACTTCCGTTACTGATGCTGTCCGCTTTTCACCATTTCATCCTCACTGACAGGCGTTGCGTTTTGGGTCATCACCACAGCTTTACGTTTCTCTTTTAACCGGTAACGCTCTCCTTTGATATTCAGCGTGGTTGAGTGATGCAGCAGTCAATCCAGGAGCGCTGTTGTCCGGCAACCACCATATCAACTTCTTCCCGGGTGTGGCGGAGAGGTGGTATCCTGGCTGAGTTTCGAAGCGAACCGTTCTTTTTGACGGGCGCATTTTACGTCCGGGCTGAATGTAGTAACGCGGCATGGAACGTCGGCCCGTATACCATTGCCTTAATCTCCGCAAAGATAGCCTCGTCATTCCGGACATTCTCTGCCAGGCATATGTCGATGTAATCCATAAACGATTTCAGCTTACCCCTTTTGTTGTCACGAACGGTGCAATAGTGATCCACACCCAACGCCTGAAATCAGATCCAGGGGGTAATCTGCTCTCCTGATTCAGGAGAGCTTATGGTCACTTTTGAGACAGTTATGGAAATTAAAATCCTGCACAAGCAGGGAATGAGTAGCCGGGCGATTGCCAGAGAACTGGGGATCTCCCGCAATACCGTTAAACGTTATTTGCAGGCAAAATCTGAGCCGCCAAAATATACGCCGCGACCTGCTGTTGCTTCACTCCTGGATGAATACCGGGATTATATTCGTCAACGCATCGCCGATGCTCATCCTTACAAAATCCCGGCAACGGTAATCGCTCGCGAGATCAGAGACCAGGGATATCGTGGCGGAATGACCATTCTCAGGGCATTCATTCGTTCTCTCTCGGTTCCTCAGGAGCAGGAGCCTGCCGTTCGGTTCGAAACTGAACCCGGACGACAGATGCAGGTTGACTGGGGCACTATGCGTAATGGTCGCTCACCGCTTCACGTGTTCGTTGCTGTTCTCGGATACAGCCGAATGCTGTACATCGAATTCACTGACAATATGCGTTATGACACGCTGGAGACCTGCCATCGTAATGCGTTCCGCTTCTTTGGTGGTGTGCCGCGCGAAGTGTTGTATGACAATATGAAAATTGTGGTTCTGCAACGTGACGCATATCAGACCGGTCAGCACCGGTTCCATCCTTCGCTGTGGCAGTTCGGCAAGGAGATGGGCTTCTCTCCCCGACTGTGTCGCCCCTTCAGGGCACAGACTAAAGGTAAGGTGGAACGGATGGTGCAGTACACCCGTAACAGTTTTTACATCCCACTAATGACTCGCCTGCGCCCGATGGGGATCACTGTCGATGTTGAAACAGCCAACCGCCACGGTCTGCGCTGGCTGCACGATGTCGCTAACCAACGAAAGCATGAAACAATCCAGGCACGTCCCTGCGATCGCTGGCTCGAAGAGCAGCAGTCCATGCTGGCACTGCCTCCGGAGAAAAAAGAGTATGACGTGCATCTTGATGAAAATCTGGTGAACTTCGACAAACACCCCCTGCATCATCCACTCTCCATCTACGACTCATTCTGCAGAGGAGTGGCGTGATGATGGAACTGCAACATCAACGACTGATGGTGCTCGCCGGGCAGTTGCAACTGGAAAGCCTTATAAGCGCAGCGCCTGCGCTGTCACAACAGGCAGTAGACCAGGAATGGAGTTATATGGACTTCCTGGAGCATCTGCTTCATGAAGAAAAACTGGCACGTCATCAACGTAAACAGGCGATGTATACCCGAATGGCAGCCTTCCCGGCGGTGAAAACGTTCGAAGAGTATGACTTCACATTCGCCACCGGAGCACCGCAGAAGCAACTCCAGTCGTTACGCTCACTCAGCTTCATAGAACGTAATGAAAATATCGTATTACTGGGGCCATCAGGTGTGGGGAAAACCCATCTGGCAATAGCGATGGGCTATGAAGCAGTCCGTGCAGGTATCAAAGTTCGCTTCACAACAGCAGCAGATCTGTTACTTCAGTTATCTACGGCACAACGTCAGGGCCGTTATAAAACGACGCTTCAGCGTGGAGTAATGGCCCCCCGCCTGCTCATCATTGATGAAATAGGCTATCTGCCGTTCAGTCAGGAAGAAGCAAAGCTGTTCTTCCAGGTCATCGCTAAACGTTACGAAAAGAGCGCAATGATCCTGACATCCAATCTGCCGTTCGGGCAGTGGGATCAAACGTTCGCCGGTGATGCAGCACTGACCTCAGCGATGCTGGACCGTATCTTACACCACTCACATGTCGTTCAAATCAAAGGAGAAAGCTATCGACTCAGACAGAAACGAAAGGCCGGGGTTATAGCAGAAGCTAATCCTGAGTAAAACGGTGGATCAATATTGGGCCGTTGGTGGAGATATAAGTGGATCACTTTTCATCCGTCGTTGACATTTGTGGCCAGTCTTTCTGGCTGGCGGTTCAGGGGATGTTTTCTGGTTATCGTGTACCACAAAGCAGGGATATTGCCCCGATAGTCACATTTCAGATTGATCGCGGTCTGAAGATGTGGCACTGAGGTAACGTGCTGGTGTCACTGGTATTGCTGAAGTTATGGTTTTTCGGGGTCAGGTGAGCCTGTTGTGTGTATGCTTTTTGTTCAGGTCAGAGGGGGGGCTGTGTGGACAGCGGCTTTTGTCTCCGGGCATTCACGCCTGAACGATGAATGCGATTTTCAGCAATATTTGTCTTTGTGACACTCTCTGGTTGAGAAGCTAATGCGCGCCCCTGTTTCCACAGAGAATGAGGCTTGCCATCAGCCGAAACATCAGTATTCCACGCCATACAGACGGCGCCTGACCATGTGCTGATGCAGGTAAAATGTTTCACTACAACTGTTCGGGTTGCTATGCAACGAAACAGCGATTCTCACGATCTTTAACTGCAACGTTTTTCCGCCTGAAAGCTGACTGCCTCCTGCTGAGGTGGGAGGCTATGATTCAGTGCGTTTATAGTCTCCGGGGTATGCATGTACCGGAGCATACCATTTCTGGTGGATAACAAGCCGGCACATTCAGACTGCAGTGAAGATGGAGGCACCTGGTTGTGAAGAACGTTTCTGCCCGTGGCTGCTTCGCATCATCAATGGTATTCATGCCCGCTCAGAAATGACCGGGTGCTGAAGCCCTCCGTTATCGCGCAGTATAATGACGTATATGATCTGTGGACGAGTGAGCGGCGTGCCTGATGTACGCCGCTATTACTGTATTTTACCACAGGGCTGGTTTTCTGCTGCCAGCCCTGTGGTTCTCAGACATCAACTGTGAGCGGCATCAACCGATGTACGGTATGCCATAAGCACGTACTGATCCATCAGATTTGTCAGTGGTTCACTCTGACCCTGACGTGCAATGATCCATTGCTCCAGATCTTTTTCTGATTTGTGTTTCAGGTTTTTCGTCCAGTCGTCAAGGCTGTTTCCGGTCATTAAGTCAAGCCAGCAGAGCCAGACCAGTTTGAGACGTAACTCCGTGCCGCCAAACTGACGGAAGAGGCTGATCAGTTTGTTTGCCAGAGAATGTTGCTTCAGGCGCTCACATTCAGACAGCAGGATCCCTTCCAGCATCGGATGATGAACCAGCAGGTGTTCGCTGGTGCATAAATTCACCACCAGATCATCATCCAGGGACGGGGAGCTCCGTTTGTCCGGACCATAAATCAGCCGGTGCAGACTCTGGGGAACGATGGCAATCTCCGGTTTTTCGCCATTGAATGACACCCACCCGGGCGTCAGATTATGGAAATAGTAGATATTCGGATGACACACGCCCCATGATACGGCGTGCCGGGTGAAGCCGGTCAGCCATTTCTGGTAGTTTTCATGGAGCAGCTCGTAACGGGTCTGATACTGTTGTTTCATTTTCATATTCCTCACGGGGGATAACAGGCAGCAGAGCGCCGCCGGCAGGCCGGAGATTGCGTCTGCTGTGGGCGAAGGGTTAGTGGTTAAAAATTACGGACGGGACTGTGCAATACGCGCCTGCAGCCAGGCTTCCACTTCACTTTTCAGCCAGCGGGAGCTGCGCCCCATTTTGATGGGCGCAGGAAAGCCCCCATCTTTGATGAGTTTGTCAAACCACTTATCGGTTAGGCCGGTCAGTTGAGTGATAAACGCCATGTCGACCATCTGGTCATCCATCAGCGAAACTGGGGTAGCCATGAGAATGTTCCTCCGGATGTTGTTAAACCAGCCGGTGTGGTCATGAAAACAGCGCGCCACCTTCACCGGCATAACAACCGGGGAGAAACGTAAAAAATAATCGGGAATGTGGCTGTCCGGAGATAAACGGGGGGATTGCGATGGCAGAGCCGTAGCGGAATCCCGGGGGGGTTGTTGCGAAAAGATGCTTCCGCACGCACGCGCGATAAAGAGGGGATAGTTTTCGTGAGGACAGGGAGAGAAGCAGGCGTTCTGATAATTGCAGAGTTGTTTTCGGAGGTGGTTACAGTGAGTCAGCCCGTTCCTGGCGAGCAGGAGACTGATATCACCGATGGGATAAGGTTGTCTGATTGGTATTATAAATATAAGAAGTCATCAGAGAGTAACGTAAAGGATTTGCCAGAATAACCTAAGAGAGTAAATCTCTCCGGTAACAGAGCGCTGTGAAGCATTCTGTATCAGAGTGCAGATACATGAACGCTGATGCGTAAAATCAGCAGTGACACGCCAGCTCCCCCCATGCCCATTCCTGTATAAGACATGAACTGAGCGTATTAATGCTTCTGCCCTGAGACTGAGCCGGTGAGTGAGGGGCTGAGAAATCCCTCTTGACACAGCTCTAACCAGAAATACTTCCCCGGTTGTTGCGGTGCGTCCGGATCCCCGATAACGGAACACTAAGGCTGTATTGCGGGACACCGGGTAAGTGGCAGCCCGTAAGGCGTTCTGTCAACGCCAGAAAAAATGATTTCCCACACGCGTTATAGACTCACTCCTGTGGACCTGGAAGCCCGTAACTCTGCGGTTGCCCACTGACTGACGGAACTGACCGCAAATTTTACGAGTGCGTGCTGGGCTTCAGTCTGGTCACCTGAGCGTTCGGTAACGGAGGCGCGGGCGGTAATAGGCTGATTTTCAGGTATTACCGGCTTACAGCGTGTGGTTGATATTGAGGGGCTGTGAGTTTCGCGTATTTGTCAGAAACCCAGACGAGTTTTCCTGTATGGGACGAAATAAGGCAGCGGCAATACCTGGAAAAATTTAATATGGTATGAAGGAGAACCTGTCGGTTACGCTTAATATACCCGGTACACTGTCAGCTCAGGGGATACATGAACCGTTATCTCACCAGCTACACAGTATATACACACTGACTGACGCTGACAGTAGTCAGCAGGACCACAATAATCAGTGCCAGCAGTATGGTAACGATACGGTCTGTATTCCGGTAATAGCCGAAGGGGTCGACAGAACCACAATACGGGCAACACACTGTATTATGAGTAATCGCGTTTCCACAGTCCCTGCACTTCTTTTTGCGTATCACCATCACTCCCTCCTCACAGCCTTACCCGTAACCGGTTTTTTACATTAAAAAAACAACGCTGAAAATTCAACCGTCAGTCCGGAGACGACCGTTCGGGTTATCACAGAGTGCCTGAGACAGTGTCCTGCCGGAGGTCACTTCAGGGACTCTGCGCATTTTTTACGACGTGGCTATTCCGTATGAACCATACGGAGATTTAACCATGACCTACAAATACAACCCCTTCTGGCAGCAACGTATTCGTGAGACGGTGCGGCACGCACTGAATGTTCATCCCCGCCTGACGGCATTGCGGGTTGACCTGCGTTTCCCGGATGTACCGGCAGCAACGGACGCAGCTGTGATATCCCGCTTCATCAATGCCCTGAAAGCCCGAATCGACGCTTACCAGAAACGTAAGCATCGGGAAGGTAAACGCGTGCATCCCACAACCCTGCATTACGTCTGGGCCCGGGAGTTTGGGGAGTGCAAAGGTAAAAAACACTATCACCTGATGCTGCTGGTTAACCGGGATACCTGGTGTCGTGCCGGTGATTACCGTGCTCCGGGATCACTGGCCGGGATGATTAAACAGGCGTGGTGCAGTGCCCTGGGAGTGGATGTCGGGTGCCATGCCACGCTGGTGCATTTTCCGGCCTGGCCGGCGGTGTGGCTGGAACGCGATGATGACACTGGCTTTCAGCAGGTGCTGGAACGTGCTGACTATCTGGCGAAGGAACATACCAAAGCTCACTGCACCGGTGAGCGCAATTTTGGCTGTAGCCGGAGTTGAGCACGACTGGCGCGCCAATACCCGGCAAACCAAAAGTATGGGTTGTTGTCTGGCGGCAACGATGTATCCACTCGCCCACTGACTGTTTTTTACGTCAGTGTTCCATTGTGTGACAACCACAGTGCTGTAACAGCAACCAGCCTGCTTTACCCAAACTCCAGTCCAGATTTTAACTGAACCGCCATTCACACCCTGACCACGCTGCCCGTACCGGGACGGCTGTTGCCTGCGTGTCGTCTGGCGGCTGAGGAATATGACTATGTACGCAAAATCCTTTATCGCTCTTGATGGCAACGGACGTCTGACGGGCGCCCGTACTGCACAGGCCGCACCTTATGCTAACTACACCTGCCACTTGTGTGGCAGTGCACTCAGATACCATCCGCAATACGACACTAAACTTCCCTGGTTTGAACACACTGACGACAGGCTGACAGAGCACGGTCAACAGTGCCCTTATGTCAGGCCGGAGCGCAGAGAAATACAGTTGATTAAACGTCTGCAGCAATTCGTACCGGATGCCTTACCCGTGGTGCGTAAAGCCAGCTGGCACTGCAGACAATGTCACCACGATTATTATGGGGAGCGGTACTGCACACACTGCCAGACCGGAGGATTCAGTATTCCCCGGACAACTCAGGAGGAAATATGCGAATTCTGAACTGTTATATGGCGAATGACAGCAAAGGCCATTTTGTTACGGCGAAAGAAGCAGCGAAGCACAACCGCCAGGACGTTTTGTGCTGTGTGTCCTGTGGATGCCCGTTAACACTTCAGCGGGGCAATGACGGACAACCACCGTGGTTTGAACATGACCAGATGACTGTCGCTGAGAAAATCCTGCTGCGATGCACCTGGCTTGACCCGGCAGAGAAAGAGGCCCGTCGTTTGCATCTGCAGGGTATGACGGTTCCGGATTATACGGTGAAGGTGAGAAAGTGGTTTTGTGTGATGTGTGACGAAAATTATGAGGGGGAAAAGTGCTGCCCGAGTTGTGGTACCGGGGTATACAGCAGGGAGGGGGGCAGGAGGGCAACTGGAAGGATAGGAACTGAGCGGTTCAGTCGCGGAAATCAGTTGCAGAGCTGTAATGATATCTCCGGGAGTGCTGCGTTGGTAGGGGCATCCCGGGATAGAGAAATTTTAGCACTTTGCCCTGAATGATTGTAGACGTCCCGAGTACTCGTACCGGTCTGAGTTATTACAGTTAGATATTCACTTTTTCTCCCGCATACTTCACATCTGTCAACGACGGATGAAAAGTGGTTCTTCCGCAACCTGGGTGGAAGAAAATGGATGAAACTTTCTGGCGAACAAGGATCTAAGCTGTTTTAAGTTATGGGCAACGCAATGCACTCTCTTAAGACACTTCTACAGTTACCTTGCGGATGGCGATGCAGTCGACAAATTATTAGCTCTGACGGTATAACCCTCCATCTCCACGGAAAACGCAAAACAGCACAATGTCCTGAATGCTTTAAGCGTAGCGACTCTGTTCATAGTTGTCGTCGGCGCCGGATACAGCA
>ULSK01021055.1_pt1 | contig 17314 bp, 19 predicted proteins | sample 1956311 | NCBI WGS metagenome assembly ULSK01 (sample SAMEA4835706, study PRJEB28245) | human gut metagenome | biome: gut microbiome; material: fecal sample | place: Denmark | collected 2008 | reverse complement strand
GCGCTGCGGCCGCCGCGATCGTGACCGCAAAATTGAGCACATTTTCGCCGTAGCACAGTCCGGCGATAAGCGGAAGCACCAGCAGCGCCGCAAGGATCAGCAGCACCATGCCGAGTATCCGCGCAATCATTCTGTAATTCATAGCGTTTATTTGTCAACGATACCGTCTATGGTCTTGAGTTTGCCTGCGCTGGACACGATTATCGCGTGATCACCGGCGCAGATGGTGGTTTCGCCGTCGGGGATTATGCTGCGGTCGCCGCGTATGACGGCGCAGACCAGCACGTTCGGCTTGAGCTTCAGCGACTTGAGCGGGATGCCGATGCAGGCCGCGCCCTCCGTCACTCGGAATTCCAGCGCCTCGACCTTGCCGTCGGCAAGGCGGTAGAGCGTCTCCATGCTGCTGCCCATCGAGTCGTGCATCGCGCGGACGTAGCGCGCGAGCTGCTGCGCGACCAGCTCCTTCGGCGTGACGATGCAGTCGAGATCGGAGCTTTCGAGTATCTCGGTGAAGTGCTCGCGGTTGACCTTGGTGACGATGCTGCCAACGGCGCGCTTCTTCGCGTAGAGCGAGGTAATGATATTGTCGCCGTCGTCGCCGGTGAGCGCGACAAAAGCATCCGTCGTGCGGATGCCCTCCTCCAGCAGGACTTCGCTGCGCGTCGCGTCGCCGCAGACGATGTTCGCGCCGGGCAGAATGTCGCACAGATGCTCGCAGCGTTCGGGGCTGCGGTCGATGACGGACACGCCGATGCCGCTCTCCTGAAGCAGCCTTGTCAGGTACACCGCGATGCGGCTGCCGCCCATTATCATGACGTTGCGCACGGGCTTTTTATACTGCCCCATGGCCATGAAGAACTTGCGCAGCTCCTTTGTGGCGCCGGTGATGCTCAGGCGATCGCCCGCGTGAAGGGTGAATTCGCCGTTCGGGATGATCGCCTCGCCGCCGCGCTCCACGACGCTGACCAGCACCTTCGCCCCGCAGACCGACGACAAGTCCTTCAGCTGCATGCCGTCAAGCTTCCCGTGCTCGCGCACGCGGTGCTCCACGATCTCGACGCTGCCCTTGGAGAAGGTATCGACTCTGGCGGCGCTCGGGAAGCGCAGTATGCGCGCGATCTCCTTGGCGCACTCGTATTCGGGGTTTATGGTTATCGACAGGCCGAGCACCTCGCGCAGAAACTCCGTCTGCCGCAGGTACTCCGTGTCTCTTATACGCGCGATGACGTGCTTCGTGCCGAGCTTACGCGCGGTGATGCCGCAGACCATGTTGACCTCGTCCTGCTGGGTCGCGGCCATTAGGAGGTCGGCCTCCGCCGCGCCCGCGCCGAGCAGCGTCTCATGGTTCGTCGCACTGCCCTCCACGCATATGACGTCAAGCTCGTTGGAAAGGTGGGTTATGGTTTCGGGGTCGCGGTCGATGACCGTGATGTCGTGCCCCTCCTCGGAAAGTATTTTTGCAACAGAGTAGCCAACCTTGCCGGCTCCTACAACAATTATTTTCATAGCTTGCTCCTTTGCATAAAAAGTACGCAAAAACTTTTTTATATTATATCATTTTCCCGTATTAAGGCAAGGGCAATTTGTCCTTTTGCCGGTTTGGGACGCAATTCTCGCTGTGCGAGAGAGATTTTCGGTTTGAGGGCTGGTATTTTTTCTTGCAATTTTGTAGAATGAGACTGCACAAGGCCAAGTGACTTCATTATTGAGGAGAAAATAAATGGAAAAGAAAACCATCGGCAGCTTCATAGCCGCCCTGCGCAAGGCAAACGGGCTTACGCAAAAAGAGCTTGCCGAAAAGCTCAACGTCTCCGACAAGGCGGTCAGCCGCTGGGAGCGCGACGAGTGCTATCCCGACCTGACGATGATCCCCGCGCTGGCGGAGATCTTCGGTGTCAGCTGCGACGAGCTTTTAAACGGCGGGCGCATAAACAGTGAGGAGCGCCAGCCGCGCCAGGAGCAGAAGACCGCGAAGCAGATAGACTTCCTTATAAACCGCGTGCGCGCGAGCTTCGCCGTTCACTCGGCGGGGATATACGCGCTCAGCGCGCTCGGCCTGCTGGCCGCGCTCGTCTGCAACACGGTGTTCGACCGCGCGTATCTCGGCTTCTTCCTCGCATGCGTATTCTATGTGGGCGGGCTTATGTGGCTTACGATGAAGCTCATCGCTTCGTTTTCCGCGCTGGTATACGAGACGGAGTCGCCGCTGCTCGACCGCGTGAAGGAGAAGATCGTCCGCGGCGCGGCGGGGAACCTGACCGGCGTACTCATTATGTTCGCTGCCGCTCTGCCGCTGATAGTCGTGGTGAACAGCCCCTACTACGGGCTTGATATCAGCGACTGGGCGAGATACGGCCTCGTCTTTGCCGGCATCGCCGCCGTTATCGGCCTGATAATATGCGTGGCAGTGCCGCGGATATGCGCGGCGCGCGGCGTGTACGTACCGGAGGAGATGACCGTTAAGGCCGACAAGCTGCGGCTGAAGAGCGCGCTGATCCTCGTGGCAGTGCTAGTCGTGACCGCAGCGGTGCAGATAGCGCTGAACTCCGACACCACGCTTTTTACCGACTCCACTTCGTTTGACACCGTCGACGACTTCGTTGCTTTCATGGAGACGAAGCAGACCTCGGACGGGTACAATGACGCTCCCGCAACTGCGGCGGAATACGACGCGCCGGCATATGATTCGAGACAGTGGCGCGAGCAGCACACCCATAGCATAGAAGCGCCGGACGGCAGCGTGGTATGCACATATATTCAGCGCAACGAAAACGTAGCCAGCATGAGCTTCACGTGGGTCGAAAACGAGCTTGTGAGCATAAAGGTTATAACCAGCGACCAACTGCGCGTGGCATGGCAGCGCCAAACACTGATGAACGAGGCGTTCATCGCGGTATACATCGTCGAGGCCGCCGTCTGCCTGATCGTGTTCCTGTCCAAAAAGAAAAAGCTGGCGTAAGCAGATGATTCTGAAACAACCACGGTTTCTGTTGAAACCGTGGTTGTTTTTCAGCGCTTTTTCACCGCCAGAATGTAGTTCACGCCCTTCGGCGCGCGCATATCATCCCGACATGGCGAGAAATACCGCTTCGTCATCTCCTCGTCGTCGAGCTGTTCATAGATGAGAAAGCCGGAGTCGGCCAGCATTTTCTCTATCTCGGCGGCGGTGTATTTCGCCTTCATGCTCTCCCCCGCCGCGCCCGCGAGCTGTTCGTTCCGGCGCGTCTCGCCTGAGCCGTCCGGCGTCTGGTAGTCAAAGCATATCGCGGAGCCGTCCGACCACAGGTCGGAGATCGACCGGAGCAGGCCGCGGAAAGAGTCTCTGTCCAGATAGTAGCTGAGGCCGAGCAGGCTTCCGAAGGACTTGTCCTCCGCTTTAAAGCCCGCGCCGCGCAGAAGAGTTTTCCACTCTGCGTCGGCCAGTTCGCACGGGACATACTCCACCGCCGCTTTTTCCTCAATGCCGCTTCGCTCTATATAGCTCCTCAAAATATTGTCAAAAGTTGCTTCCGACATATGTAGGTATTCTAAATTGTAAAATTTCCATAAATTAAGCTAATATGCTTAGATTGCAACCATTGTGCTATACATATGAGTTTAAGTCAAGCTGGTTTGCAGGAAAATATTAAATAAATTTGCTTAGAATTGTCTTGGCAAAATTAAACATATCTGCTATACTCGTTATCAAGGACAATCGACACAGGAGATGGCTATTATGGCGATTGGTGAACGCATCCACTTTTTCCGCACGATGCGGGGCATGACGCAAAAATATCTTGGTATTGCGCTGGGCTTTCCGGAGAAATACGCAGACGTTCGCCTTGCGCAGTACGAGAATGGTTCCAGAACGCCTAAAGCGGACGTGACCGCTGCGCTGGCACAGACGCTTGACGTTTCGCCCAAGGCGCTGGACGTACCGGACATTGACTCTTATACAGGGCTGATGCACACGCTGTTCACGCTGGAAGACCGCTACGGTCTTGAGGTCTGCGAGTGCGAGGATTACCGCCATCGAGCACAATTGTTTCATTTGCGAAAAGAGCTTCGATATCAGCTGCTGATGCGGTATGCTCTTGCATATACTTCTCAATTTGTGCTTCAATGCTTGCTGCGCCATCAGTGGTTTCTCCACGAATCCATCCTTTTGCCGGAAACAGCTGGACACAAGAATGGACAGCTGTCACAACCGCTGTTGTAAGTGAACCTAAGTCCGTATAGAAATCCACCAGTTTTCCTGCGGAAACTTTCTCTCTAAATTTCATCAAAAGTTCACGCTTTGCATCTGTATCTTCGCACTTAGCATTTTCTAATTTCCCGATATCTTCAACGAGTATGCTCATAACCGGAATTCCATTTGCAATGGCATAATCATACTCTTTTTCGGTGAAGCCAATTCCGTCCACATCAACCGATCCGTATTTTCCTGCAAGTATCAACAAATAATAATCGCAGCTATCCAACATCATTTTTATGTATTCCATTTGGCTCATATTACTCGCAGGAAACTGTTCCATTCCTACAGGAATAAAGCCCATTTTCAACAAAAGACGGATTACGGCCATACGTTCTTCTTTTAGATCTTTGTAGGTTGAGCTTACAAAAACCTGGTATTTTTTGTTCATATATTATCGACGCTCCTAATTTTGCGGATACTTGTTGGTTAATCCTTGTCTCCTTCGTGCCACTTTTCCAGAACAGCTTTCACCTGTCGAATTAACTGCTCCTTGTTAGGCATATACAGCACATAACGGGAAGCGAAAATGTTATTGGACAGACCACCCAGAGCATACTCCGCCGTAATGCTGTCTTTATCTGTACACAGGATGATGCCAATGGGAGGATTATCATCCGGATCGTTAACCTCGGCAGCATAATAGTTCAAATACATATTGATCTGCCCGGCAGCTTCCGGTGTTAGCTTGGTTGTCTTTAGCTCAATCAGCACATAAGCCCGGAGAATCTTGTTATAGAACACCATATCTACATAGTAGTGGGTATTGTTCAGAGTTACCCGTTGCTGTGTGCCAACGAACATAAATCCACGACCAAGCTCCAACAGGAACTTCTCGATCTGCTGTACCAATGCCCGTTCCAAATCGCTTTCCATGACAGGCTTATCTTCTGGTAAGCCCAAGAACTCAAACACATAAGGATCACGGATAATATCCGCAGGCTGAGCAATCTCGTTGCCATGAAGTGCCAGCGCAAGTACCTGTTCCTTGTTGGCATCGCCACGGGAGAGTAACAGGCGCTCAAAGAGGGAACTTTCGATCTGTCTTTTTAGTTCTCGGACAGACCAGCCGGAATTGACTGCTTCTTTTTCATAAAAGCTGCGCTTATCTACATCAGAGATAGACAGTAGCTCACAATAGTGTGACCAACTCAATTTGCCAGACACTGTCTGGCATTTTTCATAGGCCAAATAAAACTGACGCATATTTTGCAGATTAGAGCGAGAGAAACCTTTTCCAAATTCCTTTGTCAGTTCGATGGAAAGAGCTTTCAATGTTTGCTTTCCATAATCAGCTCGATCAGGAATGGTCTGTTCATACTCGCAGATAATGCGACCGATATTCCAGTAGGTTAGTAACAGTTCGTTATTTACCTGCCTGGCAACTTTTTCACGAGCATTATCTAAGATAGATCTGACTTCTTGAACAACCAATGACATCTCGTTGGATACAACAGTTTTGTTATCATCCATGGTAGTGCACCACCTTTCAAGTTAATGGATAAAACTACAAGCCGTGTACGACATCTTGATCCAGAACAAATTTTCGCTCTTTCCAGTCGGGCATATGATTGGACAGGAACGCATAAAAATGTTTGCTATGGTTCGGGTAAAGAAAATGCACTAGTTCGTGTAAAACCACATAATCAATATAGGGCATTCTGGCCTTAATCAAATAGAAATTAAAGGTCACCGCTTGATGTGCAACACTACAACTGCCCCACAGCGTTTTCATCTTTCTGACTGATACCTTTGGCATCTCAACACCGTATTTTTCTACGATTGGATACCAGTAACGTACCCGTTCAATAAGAATACTCTTTGCTTGTTTACGCCACCAGTTTTCGAATAACTTTTTTACATGCTCTTGGTTATCAGGCATTCGGCAACAAATGTGTATTGTTCTCCCCTCAGAATAAACCTGTTCCTTATCGCATTGTGTTAATACGAAGATCATATCTTCACCAAACATTTTGATTGAGTATCCGTTTTTGATTTCTGTAGTTGCTGCATATCCGACTGTTTTCTTAAAAGACTGTAGCTTCGATTCAATCCAGCCACCTTTTTCTGTAAGGAACGACTTCGCCCACTCATTGGGTACGGAATGAGGAAGAGACATCACTATCTTCTGGTCCGGATAAACTTTTAAGCGGCAGGTTTTCATTTTTTTTCGATCCAGGTAAACTGTTGCAATTCTTTTTGATTTGGGCAATGTTATACTGATTGTCTCCATAGTTAATAGCCTTTCTTTGCTACCATCATAATCTCATCAATGATGATGTCAATTGTGTCCAAAGACCAATCTAATTCATGCTCTTCCATGTAGTCAAACAGCAAATCGTCCAGCGCCTTTTTGATGTTTCTGTGGACAATCACATTGTCTCGCCAGTCGCGTTTAGTATGGCTCACAATAATTGCTTTAACATCTAAAGCAAGTGCACCCATTGAATCGGAAACATCAATTTCCTGATCGCCTAAAGACTTCTTGATACCAGAACATACTGCACCGTAAAAGGATTTTGCATCTCCGTCATCCATAATGTTTTCCGGGTATTTTACAGAACTGCGACCAGTTCGGTAATCCTCGGCCATTTTTTCCATAGAGGACAGATATTTTTCACTGTCCCGTTCCGCCAAATACTCTTTGATCGCCTTATTTATTCGCTCCATAAATGTCATGTACCGAATAGGATCTACATATCTCTGGCTTTCAAGAACCTCTACCTGGCGGGTCTGTATGGCTTCTGCTTTGGCCTCATCAGAACCAAGTCGAGCCAACTGTTCCTGCATTTTTTCCTTATTGGTGATGTCTAATGGTTCGATTAAGATTTTTGCATCTTCTGCATTAACATAGGTGTTGAGCAGTTGGCGAATACCATCTTCATATCTCGAAAAGTCAACACTATCATTAAAACGAAGCGAAACGCTATCTTTTAACTTTTTGAAGAACAGATATTCTTTTCTGTACACTTCAGCCTGATCAAAACCAACCAACTCAAATAACTCATAGCTGGAATACAAAAAGTCTACCATTTTTGCAAAAGCGGACAACTTTTCGTAAAAATCCTTACGAATGTCATACTCTCTCAATCGTTCCTGCCAAACATTAGCGCTGCTTTCATTTCGATCAATCCCGTCAAATATGCTCCACAATTCTTGATAGATTTTTTCGAGCTTTGCTTTTTCCTCATTAACCGTTGAAATGGCAGACTGTATCTCAGCGCTGTCGAACAAATTCATACCAGACTGTTCGTCACTATACAGATCAAGTGCAGAATTCAGCTTCTTGAAAATGCCGATGTAATCTACAACAAGGCCAAAATCTTTGTCAGTATAAACACGGTTTACACGAGCAATTGCCTGCAATAAGGTATGATCTTGCAATTTTTTATCCACATACAGAACTGCAGCAATGGGTGCATCAAAACCGGTAAGAAGTTTGTCTTTTACAATCAGAAGATCAACATCGCCCTCCGGATCAATGAACTGACCTGTTACAGAATCTTCGTAGGCGTCATAGTTGTTTTTGAAAAGGGGATCGACTTCTTTCTTGAAGAAGTCTGCAATGATCTTCAAGGACTGCGGTGTATTGTTTTCGTCATCGCCTTCCTTTGCGGAATTAGGCGTAATTACAACCGCAGGAATTACTCCACCGAGATCCCTGAGTTTATAAAACAACTGTACGGCCTCGGCTCTGGAAGAACAGGTCAACATTGCCTTAAAGCCTTTAGGCTTAACATAGTTGATGAAGTGCTCATGCAAATCGAAAGCAATCATATTTAGACGAGCTTCCGTCTGAGCCAAAGCGACAAAGCGGCTATACTTTACTTCCAGGTCCTGCCGGGCATCTTCGGTTAACCCAACAGTAATATGCTTCAGATGTGCGTTAATCTGCTGACTGGTAACCTGCTGCGGAATAACGCGACCTTCATAAACAATCGGTACCGTAACTTTATCATCGATTGCATCCTGGAGAGTATATTTATCAATCAGTGGGCCGAATTTTGCATATGTGTCCTTTGCAGGAACGATCTTTCGATTCTTATCCTTCGGCTGTTTTTGAATGAGAGGTGTCCCGGTAAAGGCAATTTTCACTGCTTTTGGGAGCACTTTATTCATATAGATATTAAGCTTGCCATACTGTGTTCTGTGTCCCTCATCAATAAAAAGGAACAGATTCTCGCTATCATTACAGTATTCCTGCTTAATGGCAGCCTCAAATTTATTAACCAGTGCTGTTATTACGGTATTTCCATCATCTTGAAGAAGCTCAATCAAGCCCTTGCCGGTTTTCGCCCGGTGAGGACTCATCTGCGTGTGAATGAAGTTATCACGAATTTGTTTATCCAGATTAATGCGGTCAGTAACCATAACAAAGCGAGGCTGCTTGATTGGACTGTCTGGCTTCATGCTTTCACGAATAATCATCTTTGTCAGCATAATCATCGTGATCGTTTTGCCACTACCCTGGGTATGCCAAACAACACCGTTTCTTGTGTTGGCGTTGTCCCGCATCAAAATACGATCCATACACTTTTTGACTGCAAAGTACTGCTTGTATCGGCAGATCTTTTTCACATTATTATCATAGATGATAAAGTTGCGAATCAGATCCAACAGCCGCTCCGGGTGCAGCAGCGACACCAGTGCACGATCCTGCTCCTTGATTTGACCATCGGGGGAGCATTTTCTGCACCAATTATTCAGCCACTCTTTGTCGTCTTCATACCATGACACGAAATATTTAGCCGGTGTGCCACAGGTGCCATACAGAACCTTGTCCGGATTTACTGCCATTACCAACTGAGAGTAGCGGAACAGGTGCGGAATGAATTCCTCACCCCAGTTTCGGATGTTCTGTGTTACACCCTCCATAACATCCACACCGGATTTTTTGCACTCGATTACAACAAGGGGAATACCATTGACCAACACAACAATATCCGGACGAGCAAATTTGCCGTTCTGTCTTTCCACTTCGAACTCATCGGTAACCTGGAAAGTGTTGTTTTCCGGGTGATCGAAGTCAATATAGCTGATGTCAAAAGATTGGCGAGTTCCATCCGGGAGATCTTCCTCCATGCTTTTTCCGGAGCAGAGGAGCTCATAGATTTCCTTATTGGAAGCATAGAGTCCCGCTGCACTGTACTGGTCTACCGCCTGCATAGCTTTGGCGATAGAACCACCGGAAAAAAATCTTCTCTCGCTGCCAAACTGATAGGTCTGCTTACTTAAAAAAGCCTGCAGTTCTCCTGTAAACAGCACAGCTTTGCGAGAGCCTCGCTTCTGCTCGGCCTCGCTGCGGGGAATAATCGTATATCCCAATCTTTCAATTACTTTCAACGCTCGATCCTGTGATTCAGGCCGTTCATTAAATATTGTGTGGTTAGGCATATGGCTACCTCTCCTTGTCTTAGGAATACTTAAGCCACAGAGATCTTTATGCCGTTGGAAAACTCATTCCATTTGGATTACTAAACCCCTGTTCTTTTCCATCCATTCTTTTGCCATCTTTTTCTGTGCGGGAGATATCTTTCCGGTGCAGGCCAGAATCTCTCCATCATCAATAGCCACAGACAGGGATGCGCTGAATGTGGAAACATGCAGATGCGGTCTGTGATGACCGCTCTGCTCGTTTGTTCTTACTTCGAATTTAATTCCGTTGATCTTCGCAATTTGAACAAAGTCTGTCAGACTGCGAAGAAAAAACTCCCACTCCAGAAAAATCTTCTTCTCATTCTCTGTCATACTTTTGTCCTCACAATACCGGTGAGCAGTAATTGCGCTAAAGCAGTTTTCTTCTCTCGATAAACACTTAATTCCGCTTCCAGTTTATCGATGACAGAATCTTGAGCATTTAGCACAGAATAAATTGCAGACTGTTCCATATGTTCCGGATAGGATATGACCAGATTTTTAATGATTTCACCAGAGAGATTTCCTTGTCCACCCTGAAGATATGTTGCGACGATCCATTCTTTCCTATTTGCCAAAACGTAGTACATATATTTTGTGTCTACAATCTCGCTGCGAATGCAAAGAATGGCCTGATTAATCGCTCCATCAATTTTTGATATAAAACATTCTCCACTATTTGCCCCGTATAAAGCGTATAGTAGATCCCCTTTAGAAACCATTTTAGCCGCTGAATTGTTGTAACCAGCCTGACTTAAGAACAAAACAGTTTTTGACAAACTGATTTCACCAGAACGGATAAATGGAATTCCTGAAACTGCATAATACGCCTGATTTGATGATGTCGGTGTCCCTCCCGAAAACATCTTAGCAATATCACCAATCCTCGACTCCTTCCATGCTCCAGAAAAACCAGGTAGTCTAACACCACTAGTAGGGCTAAGAAGGGTCTGCATTAAATACTTCTTTTTCTTTTTCTCTTCCTCAATTCGCTTCTGCTTAAGTTCGATTACCTTATCGCATTGCATGAGGATTTCTGCTATGCGTTCCTGTTCAGCCAGAGGAGGGCAAGGTACTTCGCAGCTATAGAAGTCTTTACCTCGTAGGTTCAATAGTCCATCATCTCTGACACCACGGTTGATTCTGTAATACAGCTGTCTGTTCAAGAAACCGCTAATAAACAGCTGCTCATAGAAATCGGGATTTCCATCAGATACCCGGAAACTTTCAAACACATTGGGTACAGCTGCTTCTGTGCGATCATTAAGCCGATAGATACAACCTTGTGGATATAGATTGGAATTGCCCTTGTTATATGAAAAGTCTCCACGATGCAAAACGGTGTATTTTTCATACTGCTTTCCAGATAACTCTTTTCCGAATTTCTCAGCTTGATTCACAAAACCTACGCCAGCGGATATGCTGATTGTTTCGATTTTTCTTGTTCCAGCCGTTTCCGTAATTTCTTCGACGATGGAACTCAATGGACGAGATGTCCATTCGTTTGGCAAAATACCTGTATTGGTGTATTGATATCCTAAAGGGGCGGTTTTCTTTGCCTGAATAATATCGGTCATATTATGACCTCCTGCTTCTCTATTTACTTACTATTACATTACAGTCCCAGTTCTTTCAGGTAGGTATCCATCTTAGCCTCGGCTTCCGCAATTTCCTGCTTCAGACGAGCGATATTTGCCTGAACAGCAGAAATATCAATCAGCTCTTCCTCTTCGAAGGTATCCACATATCGAGGAATATTCAGATTGTATTCGTTCTCTTTGATTTCATCCAGTGTTGCCACATGAACGAATTTTGGTTGCTCGCTGCGGCTGTAATAAGCATCTACGATGGAGTCGATATGCTCCTGTCCAAGTTCATTCTGGTTCGTTGCTTTGATATACCGGGGATTACCGTCTTCATCATTTTTACTGGCATCAATAAACAGAATATCTGTGGTGGGACGATTCTTTTTGAACACCAAAATACAAGCTGGGATTGACGTACCATAGAACAGGTTTTCGGGAAGACCAATAACTGCATCCAACAGATTTTCATCCACTACACGCTGACGAATTCTGCCCTCGGCTGCACCGCGGAATAACACACCATGGGGAGCAACTGCTGCAATTCTGCCATTTACAGACAGGCTGGCAATCATATGGAGCAAGAATGCCCAATCACCTTTACTTGCAGGAGGCACACCCCAGTCAAAACGATGGAACTTATCCAGAGAAGCCTCCATCTTAAACTCTTTCTTTCCCTTACCGGAGGATTCTCCGCCGGGATTGAAACCGGATGCCCACTTGTCTTTGGAGAAAGGCATATTCGCAACGATGGCATCGAACAGCAGCAGATTTCCGTCCGCATCCAGGAACACAGGATTGGCAAGAGTATCACCCCAGCCAATCTTTGCATCACGGATTTCGTGGATATACATGTTCATCTTCGCCATCGCTACGGAAGATCCATTGACTTCCTGACCATAGATGGATACTTCTTTGCTGTTCTGCTTTTTCGCAGCCTTAATCAGCAAAGAGCCGGATCCACAAGTTGGGTCGTAAACACGCTCACCGGGCTGCACATTCACGATGCGAGCCATGATTTCGGAAACCGCAGCAGGGGTATAGAAAGATCCCGCTTTCTTGCCGGCCATGCTTGCAAATTGACCAATCATGTATTCATAAGCATCGCCGATGACATCTGCGGGCACCTGACCTTCTTTGACTTCAATCACAGATGGACGAAGATTTAACGGTTCAAAGTCTTCCAGCAGATCACGCAGGATAGCGTTTTTGTGTTCACGGGTGCCAAGAGCGTTTTCGCTGTTGTAATCCACAGAACTCAAAACACCGGCGAGTTGCTGATTGTTGTCTGCTTCAATTTGACGCATAGCCGCATTGATCAGCTGACCGATATTGTCGGCAAAACGCTGCTTGTACAGATCATAGAAAGAACAACCTTCTGCGACCATGAATGGCAAATACTTTTTCTGGCGTTCCAGTCGAATACCGGAATACTGTTTGCTCAGGGCTTCTACGGCATCAGCATAAGAATCACTTAAATACTTGAGAAACATAACCGGCAGGACATAATCTTTATAGTTCGCCGCATCGATGGTATCTCTCAGCGTGTCTGCACCACGCATCAATGCATTTTCGATATCTTTTCTTGTCGTCATCTCAGCGATCCTCCAATGATCTTTTTAATTGTGATTTCAGTCAGCTGCCGTTCCTGATCGATTAAGTCCAAGTACATACGTTCTCTTTTGCGGCTGAGCTCGTCAACTTCGATAGCCCGTCTCTGTGTTTCCATATCCGGCACCTCTATCAAAAGATCCATAATCGTACCAAGTTTTACGGTCCGTTGTGCAGTTCCTCTTTCAATTCTCCTAACGTGCTCTTGGACTTCTTTTTGAGAAAGAGACAAACGTAAGAACTCTGGCGATATGATGGAACGGTCTTTTACCTTCAGTATAGCAAGCTGTGACGGGACAAGCAATTCCTTCCGACTCTCATCTATCACCGTGGGGCATAGAGGAGAAAAAAGGCGTATCAAAACATCTCCGGGAGAGGCAAACCATGCGCTGTTCAGCGACTCGTTCGTATAAAAATCTTCTAGGTCGCTGTCGCTAATATATCCGTCTTCCGCCAATGACCGGAGGGTTAATCTTTTATATCGATAGATGTTGGCTTCGGGGTTTTTGGCTTCTTTTCGGCTCAACACCAAGCCCCCCTGCGCATCAACAAGTCTTGAAATTTGTAGTATCATTTTTAACCCCCAAAATGTAAATGGCCCGCCCACATACGGGCGGGCCATCCCTGCTATCAAGTCTTATGGCTTTCAGGGCAGCAGTAGTAGCAGCCGTCTACCTGGGAATAGTACTTGCGTGCTTCCCGAACGGCGGCCTGAGAGGTAGCGAAGTCGCCTAAGTAGATTCTATTCTCTACATCAGGCAGCCAAGCGCAGGTAGAACGGTGAACCTCGTGGTCACCATTCGGCTGGGCGTTCGTGTTAACGTAGAACCGCATGAGCTTGTCCTCCTTCTTCAAATAGTACAAGCCACACATTGACAAATCACCAGATGTCTGGTATCATAATCGTGCATAACTATGATTTTGTGTGGGAAGCTCCCGGATACAGCTGCAACTGCTATCTGGGGGCTTTCTTCTTGTCCATGACTATAATACCATATGGCTTGCGAGTTGTCAATAGGTTTTAATTGAAAATCGATGCAATATTGAAATATGACATGCAAAATCGAATAAAGCAGTTAGAGATGGTCTATCAGTCAGCAGATCAATCCAGAGGATTGTATTCAGTTACTGCATCAAGATACTTCGCAGGATCGCCGTTCAATATCAGCTCGGCATATGCCACCGGGTCATTGTAGATCAGCCAGTCCAGCTCAGAACGCTGATACATATTATCGGCAACCTCGTTCTCTACGGCGGTGCAGTCGATAGAGATCAGCGTGCCATCTGTCAGTCGAAGCTCCACACAGGCGGTATCCATGTTGAACGCACATGACAGGATTTTCATTGTTCTTGCCTCCTTAACCTTTCGGTATTTTTCTTTGCCAGTTCACTTGCCGCCTTTCGGCTCTCCTCTGAGTAAGGGGCGGTCAGCTTGAATCCGAAGCGCCCCTTATTGACCTCAAAAGTCAGACAGCCGTTTCCGTCATTGTCTATCAATCGGCACTCGGAGGGATAGTTCCCGGCATAGTCGGTGAGCCTGTTTTTGAGTGAGGTATTGTAGGTGCAGACCTCGATCATGGTGTCTGCTTCGGTAAAATAGATGTTGGTTGCTTTCTGTTTCTTGGAAAGACCTGTTTTCATAAAACCTCCTGATTTTCATGAATATTTATCAGCTCTACACCTGTAAAAGTAGGCTGATTTTCGGATAGGGAGCGTCCATACGATTGGGCATCGTTTGGAACACTCCCATTGGACAAAACGCGTTTTTTTCAGCTCTACACGGGAATTATCGGGCATCGTCCCAATTTCGGATTTTACTGCGGTGCGGATTTTGCCACGGACGGACTTGTATTCCGACAATTCGGAAGTTAGCGCCGAAATCTGTTGTTTCAGCGAAGTGATCTGCGCTTTCAGTTCTCCAATCAGCTTGTTTGCGGCATCCAGTGTCTTTTGTAGTTTGGATTCCCGGCGTTCCTGCGCATAATATTTCTTAGCGGCAGCTGCCAGCGTTTCATACTCCGATTTTGCCAGAGAGACCCTTGACGAGGAAAGCATCACGGGCTTTGCTTCGATTTTCTCAATGCTCTCAATGTCGATTTTCTTCTGTGTACGCTTCTCGATTTCTCTGTCCAGAGCCTTTGCCTCAGCGGCTTTCTGCTGTGCCTGCTGCGTTAGATCGGCAAGGCGTTCCTGTTCAGCCTGTACCTTGAACTGTGTCACGGTCAGGTGTTCCTCGGTGCTGCCACGTTCGCCACGCTCCACATCGGTGTAACCGGCGGCGCGCATGGCATTGAAGAAATCATCCTGGAGGACGCTGTAGGATTTTTTTAAATCGGTTTGCCCTTTGCGGTCAGCATGGGATTTCCATTCTCATCCAGAGAGGGCTGGGACTGCCACTTCTTACTGCTGCTGACCTGCACGATGGTTTCCTTTACGGTGCCGACCAGTGATTTGTCCTTGCAGCGTTTGCTCCATGCACCAAGAGCAGGCACACACCGTTCTTGTCAGCAAACTGCTTCATCCTGCCTACAATGTCATAATCGTTGGCGTAGCTGTAAGCATCGGTGCTAACCTCTCGGATCTTCTGCAGGGTATTGCACCTTGAAGAACTCCTGCATTTCCTCACAGAGAAAATCCGGCATTTGAATGGTGCGGTTGCTTTTCTTCGTCTTGGGAGAGGTTATCACATCCTTTCCTTTCAATCTCTGATAGGTCTTGCTGATTTTTACTGTCCCACTCTCAAAATCGAAATCTGCCGGGGTCAGAGCCAACAGCTCGCCCTCACGGATGCCCGTCCAGTAAAGCATCTGAAATGCGTAGCAGGAAATAGGCTTGTCCATCATTTCTTCCGCAAATTTCTGGTATTCCTCTTTCGTCCAGAACAGCATCTCTTTGCGTTCTTCGCTGCCCATATTTCCGGCTTTTGCTGCCGGATTGGAACGGAGGTCATAGAACCCTAACAGCATAGTTAAAGATAGCTGAGAGCTGATTGTGCAGCGTTTTGAGCTAGCTTTGGGAATAGGGCTTGTGTTTCTCGTCACGGTAGGCAAGCCGCTCGTTCTGCCACGCAATCACATCCTTGGTGGTGATCTAGTTAATCTTGCGCTTGCCGAGGTACGGCAGGATCTTGGTCTGGATGATATGCTCCTTGGTCTGCCAAGTGCTTTCTTTCAGCCTTGCTTTGAGATCGGTCGTATAAATCTCTACAAATGCCTCAAAGCTCATATCCAAGTCTCCTGCGCTCTGCTGCTGGAATTTCTGTTCCCATTCCAACGCTTCACGGCGGGTTGCAAACCCTCGTTTGCATTTCGGCTTGCGCTCGCCTGTCCAATCCGTGTACTGCGTTACCACATACCACGAACCGTTGTCCTTGTTCTTATAAGCCGGCATTTTCTTCACTCCTTTCTGCTCCGTAAAATCTTTCATTGAAATACCGACGGTTTACTCGTCCTGCAACGGTGATATAGCCTTTCGCCTCCAACTCTCGGTTGAGCTTACGCATAATCTTGTATGCGTGGGATTCCGAAATCTCCAACTCCTTTGCAACTTCGTCCACTCTGATGAATTTCTTTTCCATTCAATTTCTCCTTTTTGATTTTTGGGTATAATATTCCTTATTTAGTGTCGGAATACTTTCTGGCCGCCATCCGATTTGCCCGGGCGGATAAACCTTCAACGATATGTGTGTTAGAGACCTTCTCCCCGGTTTAAACATATTCGATTAAGTTTACGTCATCATTATGCTAAGCAACTTCCGTTATGTCAAGAGGCTTTGGAGAAAATATTAAATATTTTTGTTTAAGTTATCTTGACGCGATCTAAACTTTTATGCTATATTAATAATAATAATCCGAAAGGAAGAGAAAACTATGGCAATCGGTGAAAGAATCCGTTTTATACGCAACCTGCGTGGTATGACGCAGAAGTGGCTTGGTCAAGCCGTGGGATTTCCCCAAAAGACTGCTGATATTCGTATGGCTCAGTATGAGTCCGGCTCCAGAACGCCCAAGGAGGATTTGGTAAAAGCTCTTGCGAATGTTCTGGAGGTTTCTCCTTTGGCTCTGCGCATCCCCGACATTGACAGCGATCTTGGCTTTATCCATACGCTTTTTGCTGTCGAGGACATTTATGGTGTCAGAGCGGAAAAACAAGGAGACGAAGTACATATCGTCTTTGATGGCAGCAAGCGCACATTGGATGAGTCCATTTTCAAAATGCTGTCCGCTTGGGCTGACCAGTCTGACAAGCTCAGAAAGGGCGAGATCAGCAAAGACCAGTATGATCGTTGGCGTTATACATTCCCGGCAGAGGACACCACCCAGCTTTGGGCAAAGGTTCCCTCGCAGGAACTCAGCGATATGCTGGTAGATGCCTTTAAGAAAAAGCTGAAATAAGCCTATAAACGACAAAAAGCCCGTACTGACATTGAACTACACCCCATTTGTTAGACAGTATGATATACTATCTAACAAGT
>ULSK01003247.1_pt1 | contig 17541 bp, 11 predicted proteins | sample 1956311 | NCBI WGS metagenome assembly ULSK01 (sample SAMEA4835706, study PRJEB28245) | human gut metagenome | biome: gut microbiome; material: fecal sample | place: Denmark | collected 2008 | reverse complement strand
CGGGATTGGCTGCCACGGTGTCCGTGCTCGGTTTCTGCTCCGAGAAGGAGATGTCGTAGCGCACCTGGTACTTCTCCGCATACTTCCCTACCCGCTTCTCCACCTCCGCCTTGAACAAAGGCAGGTGCTCGTGCGAGACTGTGAAGTGGATGTGGGCCTCGCCGTTGGTGCTGGCGTAGCGTGCGCCCTCCACGAGATGCTCCTCCATGGCCGTGCGCGCCCCGTCCTCATAGCGGTGGAAGCGGAGCAAGCCCTTCGGCAGTTGGCCGTAGTTGAGGCCGCGCTCCTCCAGCAGGTTGGCCACGACGGCCTTGTGTCCTCCCGCGGCCAGCAGGTCGTCGATTCCCTTGCCCTCATTCTTCAGGCAGGCAGCGTCGAGCTCGGAGAAGAAGGCAAACTGGTGGATGTGGTCGAAAAACTCGTGTTCGAAACTCGTCTGCGGGGCGTCGTAGTCGGCGTCGAGGAAGGCGAACAAATTCTTGAACATGCGGCTGGCTGCGCCCGAGGCGGGTACAAACTTCGTCACCCGGTGCTTCCCGGCCTTGTAGGCGTCCCACTGGCGGATGTACTCCTCGCGCTCGGCGTCCGTCGGTGCCAGGATGCCATGACCCACGGTGGCTGCGGAGTCGAGCCTCAGAAAGGGGAATCCGCGCTTGAAATCATCCATCTGCTTCTGCAGTTGCTTTTCGGCAATGCCCTTGGCAGCAATCTGTTGCAAGTCTTGTTGTGTCAGCATATCCTTTTGCGATATTAATATTATAAATAAGGTGGTCTATTTGTTGTCCTCTAACCAATGCACAAATATACTTACTTTTTCTTAAATCGGGAAATATTCAGATGAAATTTCGTAACTTTGTAGCATCATTCATCAAAGCAACGTCAGCCAATGGAAGAAAAATTCGTTTTCACCGAGGAAGAAAAGCACGCCTGCGAGGCACTTACTAAGGAGATTCACGAGATGCTCAACGACACCCTGAGCGGTACTGACGTGGAGCGTCTGCGCACCCATATCCATTCTGAGATCGAGGCTCGCCACATCGAGCGCGACCGCTTCGGCCTCAATCCCGTCCTCAAGGCTTTGATGACGGCGAAGGTGGCCGTCGGCGACATCGGCCTGCGCCGTGACAGTCTGCTGGCCATCATGCTCTACGAGAGCGTGCTTCGCGGCCACTATGACACGACGCTGGCACGCAAGGACTTCGGCGAGGGCGTGGCGACGATCCTCCAGGGCCTCGTCCGCGTCCAGGAGCTCTACAGCAAGACTCCCGTCGTGGAGAGCGAGAACTTCCGCAACCTGCTCCTCTCCTTCGCCGAGGACATGCGCGTGGTGCTCATCATGATCGCCGATCGCGTCTGCCTGATGCGCCAGATACGCGACACGCCCAACAAGGAGGCGCAGCACGAGGTGGCCGAGGAGGCCAGTTACCTCTACGCCCCCTTGGCCCACAAACTGGGCCTCTACCAGCTCAAGAGCGAGCTGGAGGACCTCTCGCTGAAGTATCTCGAGCACGACGCCTACTATCTGATCAAGGAGAAACTCAACGCCACGAAGCGTTCCCGCGACGCCTACATCGAGCGCTTCATCGGTCCAGTGAGCAAGCACCTCACCGAGGCCGGACTCAAATTTCATATCAAGGGCCGCACCAAGTCGATCCACTCCATTTGGCAGAAGATGAAGAAGCAGAAGTGTGGCGTCGATGGCATCTACGACCTCTTTGCCATCCGCATCATCCTCGACTCCCCGCTGGAGAAGGAGAAGATGCAGTGTTGGCAGGCCTACTCCATCGTCACCGACATGTACCAGCCCAACCCGAAGCGCCTGCGCGACTGGATCAGCGTGCCGAAGTCCAATGGCTACGAGTGTCTCCACATCACCGTGCTCGGTCCTGAGCAGAAGTGGGTGGAGGTGCAGATCCGCACCGAGCGCATGGACGAGGTGGCCGAGCACGGCCTCGCCGCCCACTGGCGCTACAAGGGCGTGAAGGCCGACGGCGGCGGCATGGAGGAGTGGCTCGCCTCGATCCGCACCGCCCTGGAGGCAGGCGACAACCTGGAGGTGATGGACCAGTTCAAGCTCGACCTCTACGAGGACGAGGTCTATGCCTTCACCCCGAAGGGCGACCTGCTGAAGTTTCCCAAGGGAGCCACCGTGCTCGACTTCGCCTACCATATCCACTCGCGCGTCGGAGACACCTGCGTCGGCGGCAAGGTCAACGGCAAGAATGTCTCCTTCCGCACGCCCCTCCACAGTGGCGACACGGTCGAGATCCTGACGGCCAGCAACCAGACTCCGAAGCCGGAGTGGCTGCGCATCCTCGTCACCTCCCGTGCCCGCGCCAAGTTGCGCCTCTCGCTCAAGGAGACACGTCAGAAGCAGGGCCTCTACGCAAAGGAGCTGCTGGAGCGCCGCCTCAAGAACAAGAAGCTCGACTACGACGAGGCCACCGTCGCCCACCTCATCCGCAAGATGGGCTTCAAGGAGCAGAGCGACTTCTACCACCAGATCGCCGAAGGCCGCCTCGACCCCTCCCGCGTCCTCGACGAATACCAGGCCCTGGTCGACCAGAGCCAGGTCAAGGAGCGCGAAGCCGAGAGCGCGGAAAACTTCGAGTATGCCCACCCCGCCACCACCGAGGCCAAGAAGAACGACGACGTGCTCATCATCGACAAGAGCCTCAAGGGCATCGACTTCTCGCTCGCCCGCTGCTGCCACCCCATCTATGGCGACAAGGTGTTTGGCTTCGTCACCGTCAATGGCGGCATCAAGATCCACCGTGCCGACTGCCCCAACGCCGCCGAGATGCAGCGCCGCTTCGGCTACCGCATCGTCCGTGCGCAGTGGAGCGGCAAGGGCAGTTCCCACTACGACATCACGCTGCGCGTCATCGGCAACGACGACATCGGCATCGTCAGCAACATCACCAACATCATCAGCAAGGACGAGAAGATCGTGATGCGATCCATCAATATCGACTCCCATGACGGCCTGTTCTCGGGCAATCTTGTCGTGCAGCTCGACGACAAGTCGAAGCTCAACCTGCTGATCAAGAAGCTGCGCACGGTCAAGGGCGTGAAGCAGGTGATCAGACTTTAAACTGAGCCCATCGCCTGCCTTGTGGATTCTGTCGCACGCGTGCGGCCAGCCTGTCGCCCGCGCTTGCAGCCGCCCCATTGCCTGCCTTGCGGCCAACCTAATGCCGCATTGTGCGGGCAAAGTCAAGGTTTCGCACGGATTTTTCCATGAAATAGGAATTTTCTTTGTACCTTTGCACGCCAAAACACAGAAGACAATAAGATAATGAAGCAAAATACAACGATACGGATGATGTTGTCGGACTACGACGGCGACCCTTCGGCGCTGGCCAAGGAGGTCGGTCCCGTGGATGGTCCCATCCCCGTCCTCATCACCCGCAATCTGATCCCCTTCCCCGGCGTCATGACCCCGATTCTCATTGGGCGCCAGCCGAGTTTGAAGCTGCTGGATTACCTCCGCGATCATCCCGACCAGACCTTTGCCGTGTTCGCACAGAAAGACGCCAGCGTGGACTACCCCATCCAGGAGGACCTCTTCGAAGTGGGCGTCTATGCCAAGCTCGTCAAGGAGTTTGAGGTGCCCGGATCCAACAATGAGCATTCGGCCATCGTGATCGCCTCGGCGCGCTGCCGTCTCAAGTCGCTCGACGACGCCAACAACTTCTTCACCGCCGAGACGGAGATGATCCCTGAGGTCTTCCCCGCAGAAGACGACAAGGAGTTTGCCGCGGCCGTGGAAGGTCTGCGCCAGGGCGTCGAGATTTATGTGAAGATGAACGACGACATCCCCAACGAGGCGATGGTCGCCCTGCAGAACATCAGCAACCACCTCTCCATCGTCAATTTCGTCGCCTCCAACATCGTCAGCAACATTTACGACAAGATCATGCTGCTGGAGGAGGACAACATGAAGCTGCGACTGTTCAAGTTGTTGAAGGTTCTCAACCGCGAAACCCAGTTCTTGCACATCAAGAAGAACATCCAGAACAAGACGCGCGCCGACATCGACGAGCAGCAGAAGGAGTACTTCCTCCACCAGCAGATCAAGAACATCCGCGAGGAGCTGGGCGACAGCGGCGAGTCTGAGGACAAGAGGGAGCTCAAGAAGAAGGCCTTCCTCAAGCCCTGGCCCGATGAGGTGAGCAAGCTCTTTGCCAAGGAGCTCGCCAAGCTCGACAATATCAATCCCCAGTCGCCCGACTACAGTGTCCTGCTCAACTACCTGCAGACGCTCGTCTCGCTGCCGTGGGGCGTATATACCAAGGACCGCCTTGACCTGAAGCGTGCGCAGCGCGTCCTCGACCGCAACCACTACGGCATGGAGAAGGTGAAGGAGCGCATCCTGGAGTACATGGCCGTGCTCCGCCTCCGTGGCGACCTGAAGTCCCCCATCCTCTGCCTCTACGGTCCTCCGGGCGTCGGCAAGACCTCGCTGGGCAAGAGCGTTGCCGAGGCCATGGGCAGAAAATACGTCCGCGTCTCGCTGGGCGGCCTCCACGACGAGGCTGAGGTGCGCGGCCACCGCCGCACCTATATCGGCGCCATGCCCGGACGCATCATCAAGAGCATCCTCAAGGCTGGCTCCTCCAACCCCGTCTTCATCCTCGACGAGATCGACAAGGTGACGCAGAACACCGTCAATGGCGACCCCGCGTCGGCCCTCCTGGAGGTGCTCGACCCGGAGCAGAACAACGCCTTCCACGACAACTACCTCGACACCGACTACGACCTCTCCAAGGTGCTCTTCATCGCCACGGCCAACGACCTCAACACCATCCCCCGTCCGCTGCTGGACCGCATGGAGGTGATTCCCGTCAGCGGCTACATCACCGAGGAGAAGATAGAGATCGCCAAGCGCCACCTCGTCCCCCGCGAACTGGAGAACACGGGTCTCGACCAGGTGGAGCCCAAGCTGAAGTTTACGAAGGCCTCCCTGGAGAAGGTCATCGAAAACTACACCCGCGAGAGCGGTGTGCGCCAGCTGGAGAAGCAGATCAACAAGGCGCTGCGCAAGCTCGCCTTCCGCCAGGCCACCGACGGCCAGCTGCCCTCCAACAAGATCACCCCCGACATGCTGCCGGGCCTGCTGGGCAAACCGCCCTTCTACCGCGACATCTACCAGGGCAACGACTACGCGGGCGTGGTGACGGGCCTGGCCTGGACCAGCGTGGGCGGCGAGATCCTCTTCATCGAGACCTCGCTCTCCAAGGGCAAGGCCGGCAAACTGACGCTCACGGGCAATCTCGGCGACGTGATGAAGGAGAGCGCCGTCATCGCCCTGGAGTACGTCAAGGCCCATATCGACGCCCTGGGCGTTGACTACCGCCTCTTCGACCAGTGGAACATCCATATCCACGTGCCGGAGGGCGCCACGCCCAAGGACGGCCCTTCTGCGGGCATCACCATCGCCACCTCCCTGGCCTCGGCGCTGACCCAGCGCAAGGTGCGCAAGAACACGGCCATGACGGGCGAGATCACGCTGCGCGGCAAGGTGCTGCCCGTCGGCGGCATCAAGGAGAAGATCCTCGCCGCCAAGCGTGCCGGCATCACCGACATCGTGATGTGTGCCGAGAATCAGCGCGACGTGGAGGAGATCCCCGAGATCTATCGCAAGGGCGTCACCTTCCACTATGTGGAGAACGTGCAGCAGGTGTGGGACTTCGCCCTCACCGACGAACTGGTGGCCCACCCCGTCCAGCTCGTCGTCGAGGAGACTACGGATCAAAAGGAGGAGAAGGGCCAATGACGTTCGAACTGCAGTACACCGACGCCTACAGCGACGCGCGGGCCGGCCGCATCCAGACGGCCCACGGCGAGATCCTCACCCCCATCTTCATGCCCGTGGGCACGGTGGGCAGCGTGAAGGGAGTCCACTTCCGCGAACTCCAGGAGCAGGTGAAGGCCCAGATCATCCTGGGCAACACCTACCACCTCTACCTCCGCCCCGGCTGCGAGGTGCTCCGGGCAGCTGGTGGCCTCCATCGCTTCAACGGCTGGGACCGCCCGATCCTCACCGACTCCGGCGGTTTCCAGGTCTTCTCTCTCACGGGCATCCGCAAGCTCACGGAGGAGGGCTGCGAGTTTCGGTCGCATATCGACGGTTCGAAGCACATCTTCACCCCCGAGCGCGTGATGGACATCGAGCGCGTCATCGGTGCCGACATCATCATGGCGCTCGACGAGTGTCCGCCGGGCAAGAGCGACTACGCCTACGCCAAGAACAGCCTTGGGCTTACCCAGCGCTGGCTCGACCGCTGCTTCAAGCGTTTCCGCGAGACCGAGCCTCTCTACGGCTACCCCCAGGCCCTCTTTCCTATCGTCCAGGGCTGCACCTATCCCGACCTGCGCAGCGAGGCGGCTAAGTACGTCGCCGACCAGGGCGCCGAGGGCAATGCCATTGGCGGACTGGCCGTGGGCGAGCCCACCGAGGTGATGTACGAGATGATCGAGGTCGTCAACGCCATCCTGCCCAAGGACAAGCCGCGCTACCTCATGGGTGTGGGCACGCCCCAGAACCTGCTGGAGGGCATCGCCCGCGGTGTCGATATGTTCGACTGCGTGATGCCCACGCGCAACGGCCGCAACGCCATGCTCTTCTCCTACGAGGGCACGATGAACATGCGCAACAAGAAGTGGGAGGCCGACTTCTCGCCCCTCGACCCCACGGGCTGCGAGATCGACCGCATCACCTCCAAGGCCTACCTCCACCACCTCTTCAAGGCGGGCGAGCTGCTGGCGATGCAGATAGCCAGCATCCACAACCTCGCCTTCTACCTGCGGCTCGTCACCGACGCCAGGGCCCACATCCTCCAGGGCGACTTCACCCAGTGGAAGTCTTCCGTCATCGACCAGCTCGGGCGGAGGATATAGGCCCGGCTCCTTTACGTTCGCAGGACAGACTCTAAAAACAAATATTTCGACATGCAGATGGGAGAGACCATAGACAAGATGAGGCGCAGGATGCCCCAGCCCGAGACGATACGCCGGGCGGGGGGCAGGGTGGCGCGTGTGCTGCGCAAGTTGTCGCCCAAGCACCTTTTCGGTCGTCTCGACTGGTACATCATCCGGAAGTTTATCGGCACCTACATATTCTCCATCGTGCTGATCATCTCCATCGCCCTGGTCTTCGACTTCAACGAGAACCTCTCGAAGTTTACGAAGTACCATGCGCCCTGGCGTGCCATCGTCTTCGACTACTACGCCAACTTCATCCCCTACTACTCCAACCTCTTCTCCCCGCTCTTCGTGTTCATTGCCGTCATCTTCTTCACCTCGAAGTTGGCCGGCAACTCCGAGATCATCGCGATGCTCTCCTCGGGCGTCTCCTTCCGGCGGCTGATGCGCCCCTACATGATCTCGTGCGTGCTCATCGCCAGCGTCACCTTCTACCTCAACAGCTTCGTCATCCCCCACGGCACGGTCATCCGCCAAAACTTCGAGTCGCTCTACCGCAACTCCAAGAAGAACACTTCGGCGGAGAACGTCCAGCTGCAGGTGGGCAAGGGCACGGTGGCCTACATCCAGCACTACGACGACCGCTACAAGCGCGGCTACGGCTTCTCCCTCGACAAGTTTGAGGGCAAGAAACTGGTCAGCCACATGACGGCCATGGAGATCCAGTACGACACGATCGCCGACGCGAAGTACCACTGGAAGGCCACCAACTGGAAGACGCGCACGCTGGTCGGCCTGCGCGAGCGGATCGTCACCGGCGATGTCAAGGACACGGTCATCCTCATGGAACCCACCGACCTGGTCTATTCCAAGGGCCAGCAGGAGACCTTCACCTCGCCCGAGCTCCTCGACTACATCTCCAAGCAGACGAGCCGCGGTTCGGGCAATGTCGTGCAGTACGAGGTGGAGTTCCACAAGCGCATCGCCATGTCCTTCTCCTCCTTCATCCTCACCATCATCGGACTCTCGCTCTCGGCGCGAAAGCGAAAGGGAGGAATGGGCCTCTATCTGGGTATCGGCCTGGGGCTGAGCTTCGGCTACATCATGCTCCAGACCGTCTCCTCGACCTTTGCCATCAATGCCGGCACGCCCCCCGTGCTGGCCGCATGGATTCCGAACCTTATCTTTGCCTTCATAGCCTATTTCTGCTATAGGCACGCGCCAAGGTAGTATCACTCACCATTTTTATCTTTCAGAAAAGATGTATTTTGACGAATTAGATTTGAACGATTATGTGCTCGACGCCTTGGACGACATGCAGTTCGAGACGTGCACTCCCATACAGGAAAGCTGCATCCCCCACATCCTCGCAGGCCGCGACATCCTGGGTGTCGCCCAGACCGGTACGGGCAAGACGGCAGCCTACCTGCTCCCCATCCTCTCCAAGCTGGCCGACGGCGGCTATCCTGCCGACGCCATCAACTGCGTCATCATGTCGCCGACGCGCGAGCTGGCCCAGCAGATCGACCAGGCCATGCAGGGCTTCGCCTACCATCTCGACGGCGTGTCGAGCGTGGCCGTCTATGGCGGCAACGACGGCAACCGCTACGACCAGGAGCTCAAGAGCCTCTCCCTCGGTGCCGACGTGGTCATCGCCACCCCCGGCCGCTTCATCTCCCACATGTCGCTGGGCAACGTCGATCTCTCGCGTGTGAGCTTCTTCATCCTCGACGAGGCCGACCGCATGCTCGACATGGGCTTCTCCGAGGATATCCTCACCATCGCCCGCAAGTTGCCGCAGAACGTCCAGACCATCATGTTCTCGGCCACGATGCCCGACAAGATCGAGGACCTGGCCAAGACGCTGCTCAAGAATCCCGTCGAGGTGAAACTCGCCGTGAGCAAGCCCGCCGAGAAGATCCAGCAGAAGGCCTACGTCTGCTACGAGACGCAGAAGATGGCGATCCTCAAGGACATCTTCAAGGCCGGCGACCTCAACCGCGTCATCATCTTCTCCGGTTCCAAGCAGAAGGTGAAGCAGATCGCTGCCTCGCTGAAGCGCATGAAGGTCAACTGCGGCGAGATGCACTCCGACCTCGACCAGGCCGAGCGCGACGAGATGATGTTCCAGTTCAAGAGCGGCCAGCTCGACGTCATCGTCGCCACCGACATCATCTCCCGCGGCATCGACATCGACGACATCGCGATGGTCGTCAACTTCGACGTGCCCCGCGACGCCGAGGACTACGTCCACCGTATCGGCCGTACGGCCCGTGCCAACCGCGACGGCGTGGCCATCACGCTGGTCAGCGAGCAGGACCAGTACTACTTCCAGCAGATAGAGAAATTCCTGGAGAAGACGGTGGAGAAGGTGCCCCTGCCCGAGGACGTCGGCGAGGCACCCGAATATAGCCAGTCGGCGCGCCCCGCCAAGGGCAAGAGTGCGAAGAGCCGCCGCCGTGAGGCCCGCGACCAGCAGAGCCACAAGGACAAGAAGAGCCGCAACCGCCAGAACAAGCAGCGTGCCGAGAAGGCCGCCAAGCCGCAGCCCCGTGAGGCCGACAAGGCCGATCAGTCCGTGGCCAAGGACGGCCAGCAGCAGGTGCAGCCCCAGGACCAGCAGCCCAGGGAGAAGCAGCCGCGCCGTGGCCGCCAGCGCCGTGAGCCTCGTGAGGCCCGCGATCAGCAGCCGCAGCAGCAGGGCGACGCCAGCCGCGACCAGAAGGACCAAAAGGAACGAAAGGACCAGAAGGAACGCAGATCCCGTGGCCGTGGCCGTGGCAAGGACAAGGGCACCGAGGGCGGCGGTCAGCAAGGCGGTCAGCAGGGAGGCCAGAAAGGCAGCCAGCAGGGCGGTCAGCAGGCCCAGTCCCAGGCCGACGCCCCCAAGGGCAAGAAGAAGAGTTCGCGCAAGCGCGGCCGTGGCCGTGGCAAGCAGGGTGGCGACCAGGCCCCTGTCCACTCCACGAAGTACGACATTCGCGAGGACTATGCGTTGCCGCAGAAGAACAAGGACAGCAAGCTCAGCGAACTGGTCAAGAAGCCGCTGAAGTGGCTCCACATCATCAAGTAATTACGCCATGGAGTATATAGCCATCATCCCCGCGCGCTTCGCCTCTACGCGCTTCCCGGGCAAGCCGCTCGCCATCCTGGGCGGCCAACCCGTCATCCAGCGCGTCTATGAGCAGGTACGATCGGTCCTCGACCGCGTCTATGTCGCCACCGACGACCAGCGCATCTACGATGCCGTCACCGCGTTTGGCGGCCAGGCCGTCATGACGCGATCCGACCACAAGAGCGGCACCGACCGCATCTGCGAGGCCCTCGACCTGGTCGGCGGATCTCCCGACGTCGTCATCAATGTTCAGGGCGACGAACCCTTCATCCAGCCCTCGCAACTGCGTACGGTGATGGAGGCCTTCGACGACCCCGCCACGCAGATAGCCACCCTCGGCAAGCGCTTCGAGAGCATCGAGGCGGTGGATAATCCCAACTCCCCCAAGATCGTCCTCGACAACGGCGGCTTCGCCCTCTACTTCTCCCGGTCTCCCATCCCCTTCGTCCGGGGCAAGGATCGGGGCGAGTGGCTGGCGGCCTACCCCTTCCTCAAGCACATCGGCCTCTATGCCTACCGTGCCGACGTGCTGCGCGAGGTCACGCGTCTGCCCCAGTCGTCGCTCGAACTGGCGGAGAGCCTGGAGCAGCTGCGCTGGCTGCAAAACGGCTACAAGATCAAGGTCGGACTGACCGATGTCGAGACCGTCGGCATCGACACGCCCGAAGACCTCCACAAGGCGGAGCGCTTTCTTGCCACACGCCAAGCCCAATGATCTGACCATTACCACCCTCGCCGTCCCCGGGGGTGGTTTTTTTCTGTCAAGGTGGAGCGCAGCCTTAAACCATTGCGACCCTTAGCCGTCCAAAACAGTGTATCGTGTCTCGGCACGATCCGTATATAGGTATAATAAAACAATAGATTTGAAGTTTATGAAAAGAACAATGAGATTTTTGATGATCGCCATCTGCTGCATCGTCTCCTGCGCTATTTCTGCCCATGTGGACAACGACAAGCCCATCTCCGTCGCCATGCTTCCCGCCAAGGCCCAGGCCGTGATCACGCGCCATTTCAGCCACCAAAAGGTGGTGCTGGCCAAGAAGGAGTCGGGAGCCGGCAAGAGCTATGACGTCGTGCTGCGCAATGGCACCAAACTCGAGTTTGACAAAAGGGGCAACTTGACAGAGATCGACTGCAAGCGCGGTTCGGTGCCTGCGGAGCTGATCCCCTACCCCATCCGAAGCTACCTGCGCCTCCACTATCCCGGAAAGTCGGTCAAGAAACTGGAGATGAGCAAGAAGGAGTATGAGGTGGAGCTGGCCAATGGCATGGAATTCACCTTCAACAAGCATTTCCAACTGATCGACATCGACTGATCTCCCCTTTCCTACGCAGCCTATTTGTGCGGTAGATGAAAAATGCGCTTTTTCATCGTTTTCACTGATTTTTTCTGTGTTGCGCAAAAAAGACTGCGTAGCCTGTTTCTATTTATTTGCTTGAGGAGTGTTTTTTTCCTTAAATTCTGCTAAAATATGCCGAATAGCTAAAAATGAGCGATTTACAAGTGTTTCACCTCAATAGAGGTAATGACTTGGTAATAGTTTTAACTTCTGTATTATACATAAGTTTGCATTACTTGTCAAACAACTCTTTTCGGTGACAAAGGTACAACATTTATGTGGATTGATGAAAATCATATCCATTTTTTAGATTTTATTTTCAGTTGCTGCCATATACGTAACTACTCAACACCCCTTGGATGTGTCAAATCCGCAAAATATTGATGATTTTGGCTATATTTATGCTACAAAATAGGCTATTATGTCAAATGAGTACTTGAAATTCATTTTTAGGGGCTGAGTAGTAACAAGAACATCTGAGACCTACAGAGAATGAACCGCCAACCTGTGGGGAGGAATAAATTGAAAAATGCTTCCATACTGCGGGAGTACGGAAGCATTGGTATGGGGGAAAAGACAAAAGATTATTGCAGACTCTTGTCAAGAATTTCAAGAAGAATGGTGGGATCTTCATGGATTTGCTCTGCTGTGAGTCCTCTCTTTTCCACTTCTTCAGCAACAGTAGGATAGTCCTTGAATTTCTCACTTATCTTTTTCAACAGTTTCTTTTGAGAGTATTTTTCTCTCTTAGCATTAATTTTTTTACTTTCAAACAAATGAAAATATACAAGGAACTAGAGCGCATGCTGAAAGTCTCAGAGATTAAGATGAGCGTGGGCAAGGTGCTTGCATTGGCAAAGACAATCACAACCATACAAATTAAGCTACCTCTGAACAAGGAGGTTTACACCCAAACCATGCTGATGGCAAGGCATCAGAAAATAGCTAAACTCTTTGACGAAGATTTTTGGGGTACGCAATGACGAAGTCAGGTGGTTTCGGTCTCAGCACACTCGGTAGTTCAGGAAGAGAACAGCGGTTCTCTTCCTACTTTTTTCCCACGGGTTCACGAAGCAATGAGAGGCCGAGACAATTCATAAATTCTACAAATCGTCCACGATAGCTGTGCTCTTGGCGTAGGCCGTGCTTTTCGCTTCGAAGAAATCGGTCTTCACCATGTTGGCGTTTGAGTATTGTGACACCCATCGCATGCTTTCCGGTTCTCTTTCATAGCCGTCATACAGGACGCCGTATCCAAGACTGTTCCAACGCAGGTTGCCCAGATATCGTATGTAGTCTGCCACCATCTGCTCATTCAACCCTTGGATATTGTTGCCTATCACATACTTTCCCCATGCCGTTTCCTGCTCCACCCCCTCACGCATCATTGCTTCATAGGTTTTCACTTTATCGGCGGTGAAGAGTTCGGGGGATTCCTTTTTCAGTTCCAGTATGATGTTTCGGAAGAGCCATAGGTGTGTGTTCTCGTCCCGATTGATATAGCGTATTTCCTGCGCCGAGCCCGGCATTTTTCCGTTGCGGCTCAGATTATAGAAGAACATGAAGCCGCTGTAGAAATAGATTCCCTCCAGAATGTAGTTTGCCATCAGTGTCTTCATGAGCGTGTCGCCGGTCTGTTCTTTCTGAAACTCGTTATAGCAGTTTCCGATGAACGTGTTTCTTTTCAGCAGATGCTCGTCGGTTTTCCATTGATACAGAATTTCGTTGCGCTTTTCCGGACTGCATATCGAGTCGAGCATATAGCTGTAGCTCTGGCTGTGCACGCACTCCTGAAAAGCCTGTATGTGCAGACATAGGTTCACTTCGTTGGCAGTTATGTACTCGCTGATATTCGGAAGGTTGTTGCTCTGCAACGAGTCGAGGAAGACGAGGAAGCTAAGTATCTTGTCGTATGCCGTGCGTTCCCTGCTGTCCAGACGCGTATAGTCCTTCACATCCTGGGCGAGATTTATTTCTTCCGGAATCCAGAAGTTGTTCATTGCCTGCCGATACCAGTCGCTCACCCATTTATACCGCACATTGTTGAAGTCGTTAAGGTTTGTCGTGTTTCCCCCAATCATCCTTCTGAGGCGTGTTTCCGTGTCGCCAGCCGGATTGAACAGGGCGTTCTTCTTCAGTTTCATAATTTCCATTTTACCTGTTTTGTTTTTTGAGTTCCGCATCACGTAGAGATGCGGAACTTATGTTATGATGCACAATTCTCACACTCTTCCACTTCCAATGATTTGCTACGCACATAATAGAGCGTTTTCACTCCACATTCCCAAGCCATCAGGTAGAGGTTGAGAAGTTGCCTCATTGTGAAGTCGTTCGTAATATAAATATTCAGACTTTGCGACTGGTCGATGTGCCGTTGCCGTATGCCTGCGGCACGGATGCTCCATGTCTGGTCGATGAGGTAGGCACTCTTGTACTTCCAGAAAGTTCTGTCCGACAGTGCTGGAGCCACCCGTGGCAGCATCGCCCCTTTCTTTTCCTCAAGGAAGAAACGTTTCATCACGGGGTCGGTTCCGGCTGTTGTTCCGGCAATGATGCTTGTACTGCTGGTAGGGGCAATTGCCAGCAAATAGGCATTGCGCATACCGTCGTGCGCCACCTTTTCCGCTAAAGTCTGCCATTTTAAAGATGTGTAGCCGCGTTTGGTGAAGTAATCGCCTGTCTGCCATCCGCTTCCTGCGAAGCATTCATATCTTCCTTTCTCTTTCGCCAGTTTCGCACTGGCTTCTATCGCAGCATAATTGAGGCGTTCAAAGACCTCGTCCATAAAGCTAAGGTGCTCCTCGCTTTCCCAACGTATTCCGCGTATGGCAAGTGCGTGGTGGTAGCCGCTCACGCCAAGTCCGATGCTGCGATAACGGCGGTTGGTAATCTTGGCGTAAGGGATGGAGTAGAAGTTAAGATCGATGACATTGTCAAGTGCACGAACGACTGTCGCCACCTTTTCCTTCATCAAGGCGTCGTCCTCCAAAGGGAGGTGTCCGAGCGACAGACTGGCAAGGTTGCACACGACAAAGTCGCCCGGATTGACCGTTGTCACCACCACCGTGTCGCCGCCCTCCGTGCGTATTTCAGACGAAACAGACTCTATGGGCGACATGTTCTGTGCAATCTCCGTACACAGGTTGGAGCAATAAATCATTCCTTTGTGGCTGTTCGGGTTGGCACGATTCACTATGTCACGATTGAATGTAAATGGGGTGCCGGTCTCAACCGCCGACCTTAGCACCAACCTTACCACGTCCTTTATGCTTATGGTGCGTCTGGAAAGGCGTGCATCGTTCACACAGTCCCAATAGCGTTTTTCCCATTCCTCTCCGTAATAGTCCTCCAAGCAGTAGCCTTTCACCGTCATTATTTCGTTCGGGCAGAAGATGAACCACTGCCTGTCGAGATTCTCCTTCGCCAGTCGCCAGAACAGGTCGGGGTAGCACACGGCAGGAAAGATGTCGTGAGCCTTCATGCGGTCGTCTCCATTATTAGTACGGAGCTGAAGGAACTCCGGCAAGTCCTTGTGCCACACATCCAGATAAACAGCTGCCGCCCCTTGGCGCATGCCCAGCTGATCGACTGCAACGGCAGTGTCGTTCACGAGTTTCATCCATCGTATCACTCCTCCTGCCACGCCTTTGAAGCCCCTTATGTTGCCACCGGCAGCACGCACTTTACCGAAATACATGCCCATGCCGCCGCCGAACTTGCTCACCATTGCAAAGTTGTCGATACTGCGATAGATGCCTTCCAAGCTGTCTGGCACGGTGTCGATGAAGCAACTGGAAAGCTGATGATAGGGCTTGCGCGCATTGGAAAGCGTAGGTGTCGCCATTGTCACCTCCAGACGGCTAAGCATTTCGTAGAACTTCCTCACCCATTGCAGCCGCCCATTCTTCTCAGGCATGGCGAGGTGCAAGGCTATACCCAGGTACATTTCCTGCACAGACTCCATAGGTTCGTGCGAGTGAGTGCGTATGAGGTAGCGTTTGTAGAGGAGGTCGAGTCCCGAGTAGTTGAGCAGTTTGTCACGTTCGGGGCGCATGAATGCCGCAGCTTCCTCTATTTCCTGTCGTGAATACGAGTCAAGGATGTAGCTTCCGTACAGCCCTTCGTCCGTAAGATAACGCAGTTTCTCATAGAGCGAATGTACTCCTGCAAGGCGTGCTTGCCTCTCCAGCTTTTCAGAAAGCACGAAGTCAAGCAGTCGTGCGGCTATAAACTCCCAGTCTGGGGCTTCCTGCGTGGTGAGTTCCACGGCTGTTTTTATGAGTGCCGCCATGCGTTCATCTGCCGACATCTCCGGCTTGCAGAATCCCGAAAACCTCTCTGCCAGCAAGGTAAGGCTGTATTCGTTGGAGGCGAAGTCGGCCTGTATGCCCTTGAGCACATCCATAATCTGCGGTCGGGCAGTCTCCGCGGCGATATAGCTTAATGTCTTCCTGCACTCCGTGCGCTGCCATCGGTAGAGAATGTAGTTTTTTGCCTCCGCATAAAAGCCATGTTCCATCAGGCAGCGTTCCACTTCATCTTGGATTCGCTCCACACTTCTGCCTGTAGCGTCGTCACGCACGAAGGATTCCACCTCATGCACCATTTTCTGAATAGTGTCATCCGCAGCCTCCCGACCGGTACTGGCGAAACTCTTTCTTATTGCGACAGCAATTTTTTCCCTGTTGTAGGGCTCTGTTGTCCCGTTTCTTTTCGTTACTTGCATAAGAACTTTTAAAATATATTGTTGTATAATTTCCGAAAGGTAGCCGGCAAAAACTGCATAATCAAGATTTTCCTGAAAGTACTGTCCGTGGCAGCCTTGCATCAAGGAAGGATATGATTCGTGCAGCAATATACCAGAATTTATTCTTAGTCGTATGTAATCGATTTGTAAACAAAGGTACGAAAAATTTTAATTATTACAATATTGTTTTCTTTTTAAATTTTGTTTTCCGCTGTTTTTAGCCAATGGCTTTTGGGTGGAAACGACAATATTTGCATTGGGTAGAGCGGAGGCTAATCGCTGAGAATGGCGGTAAAAGGCACGAGTATGGGGTTTGCACGATTTTGTAAAGGATTTGGAGCATTAGGTGTAACGGATTGAGGAAGAGACGGTTGTACGGTTACGACGACAGACTGACACTGCCGATGCCGCCGAGACGAGGGTCAGTCATAGCACCTGACTTCGTCACTCAAAAATGTCCATTTTGTAATTAATTGATAAACAATATTTTGTATCTTTGCATACCCTTATTTTGGGGTACGCAAAAGGTTTTTTAACTATGTTTGTCAAAAGAAAGAAGAATCGGTCTGGAACAAAAAGTGTTGTTGTTGCAGAGAAGACAAAGGGCATTTACAAAGAGTTGATTACTATTGGTGTGGCCAAAGATTCAAACGAAATAGACAGTCTCGTAAATGCAGGTCATAAATGGATTTCCAAGGAAGAATCCCGACGCCATCCACAACTCGATCTGTATGGTGAGGAGCGTGAGGCGTGCGACCGTGAACGAGAAGAAGTCCGCCGTGTTCTGTCCAATGTCAGCAACATCCTTCTCAACGGATGCGACTTGATATTGGACCGCACGTTTGACCGGATTGGTTTCAATCGTATTGACGATGAAGTGTTCCGCAAGCTTGTGAAAGCCCGTCTGGCATATCCAACGAGCAAGGCTGCTACGGTGGAATATCTGAAAAACCACTTTGACGAGGATGTGGATCTTTCCAGAATCTATCGCTATCTTGACAAACTTAGCGACCATCAGCACGAAGTCGTACAGGACATCAGCGTGCGCCATACAGCAAAACTGTTCGGTGGAAATATCGGTGTGCTATTCATGATGTCACCACACTTTACTTTGAAGCGGATTATGAGGACGAATTGCGCAAGACAGGCTTCTCGAAAGAGGGACGTCACAGTAATCCTCAGATCATACTCGGCCTGCTTGTTAGCCTTGGCGGCTATCCACTAGCATATTGCATCCATGAGGGCAACAAATATGAAGGCCACACGATGCTGCCGACGATAAACGAGTTTGTAAGCAAATACGGATTGGAAAACTTCGTTGTGGTGGCCGACTCCGGTCTGATGAACAATGCAAATATAGCGGAACTTGAGGCGCACGGCTACAAGTATATAATAGGTGCGAAGATAAAGAA
>ULSK01068192.1_pt1 | contig 17627 bp, 7 predicted proteins | sample 1956311 | NCBI WGS metagenome assembly ULSK01 (sample SAMEA4835706, study PRJEB28245) | human gut metagenome | biome: gut microbiome; material: fecal sample | place: Denmark | collected 2008 | reverse complement strand
GTATTCCTCAGCAAGCGTTTATGACTATCTGCTCAATCGCACAACCTTAAAAAATAACGGAATTTCCATTTGGAACGCAGAATGGTATATAAAGCCGTCAATTTCGTGTGATGTGTGGCAGTATTCAGATAACGGTAGAATTAACGGTATATCAACAAATGTTGACCTTAACTACATATATGACCTTAACATTTTAAATTGATAACAACTTTTTGAGAAGGTGAAATAATTGTCGTTTGGAAAGCAGTTGCTTATTGCTCGAAAAAACAAGCATATGACACAGAAACAAGTGGCAGAAGCCGTGCATATAGAACGGTCAGCCTATACCAAATGGGAAAACGATAATTATGAACCGACTTTTGCATATATCAGAGAATTAGCGAAAACATTGGAAGTTGATTACAACTTTCTGTTTTATGATGACAGCAAGACTTTTTAAGTTTTCATTGTTATTCTTCTTTGCATCGGGCATTAATTTGTCTGATGCACTCCTACAATTCCCACTAATGTGGTTAATAATATAAATTTTCGGAGGTAAATATGATTCGTGCATCACCCAAAAGAATACAGTAGTTTTTCTTTTTCAATATTTAAATATTTAGATGAAAGGAGAGAAAAATTTGAATGAAGTTAATTAAAAAAATGCTGTCGGTGTTCTTATGTTTGACTGTAATTATCAGCTCATTGTCTGTCTGTTTATTTTCCGTAAGTGCTGCCACGGTTACCAAAGGTACTCGTGGTGCAGACGGCAAAGGTTTTATATACAAAAAAACAGCTGAATATACTTATACAGACGCAAACGGGAAAAAGCATAGTCAGCATTATGAAGGTTGGGAAAATTTTAAGGTCCATTTTTTTGCTGCATCCGGAAAAGCCTTGAATTTTTTAGACTACACACAAAGAGCGTACTGTATTGAACCGGATAAAGCATCTGAATTAACAAGTTCTGCTACTGTAAAAAGTACATCTCAATCAGCAGCTTGGAAACAGCTAACTACTGCACAGCAAAATGCAGTTAATCTGATACTTGCTTGGGGCTTTGGCGGATTTGAAGCTGCAAAGAAAGAGAAGGTTCATTATTACTATGCAACGCAGCTCTTGATTTTTGAGATTGTTGCAGGCAAGCGTAACGCATCAACTTTTGAAGCGGTTACCGGTAAGCCGTTACTTACACCTGCAAATACAATGACGGCTACGAGTTCGGCAGAAACTACGCTTGCGAATGTTACAACAGCGTACAACAATATGGTGTCTTGGTGCAAAAAGTCGGTGCGAAATCCGTCATATACAGCATCATCACTCAGTTCTGCGAAGTCGTATCAAATGTCATATAATCAATCAAACGGACAGTATTCAATCACTTTGACTGATAAGAACGGTACCGCTTCAGTAACAAAAGCATCCGATGTAATCGTCAGCAATTCAAATGTTAAGGTCAGCGTAAGCGGAAATAAGATTACATTCACTTGTTCCAAAAATCTTGGTACGACAGTTAATGTGACAATGAAAAACTCTTTTTTGAAGGAATATGGAATCAAGAGCAAAAACAGTTTGTATTTAATTACAAGTAATGACTCTGCATCATATCAGACTTTTGCTCGAGGTTCTAATTATGCAGTTAAAGACGGATATGTTAAGTTGACATTTCCGGATGTTGTCAAGCTGCAACTTCAAAAATCATCATCAAACACAGAGCTTACAGCCGGCAACGGTTGTTACAGTTTGTCGGGAGCTGTGTATGGCATATACACAGACAAAGCTTGTACCCGAAAAATCGGCAGTATTACAACAAATGCAAGCGGTTACGGCAGTTACAGTAAATATGTTGATTCAACAGCTTCTTACTATGCAAAAGAAACAAAAGCACCAAAAGGCTATGAGCTTGACAAAACTGTATATACATTTGTGAGTTCGGGTAAAAAGGACAGCAACGGCTATGCAATTTTTAAAGCAGTTAAGCTGTCTGACAAAAAAACCGAGCCACAGGATAATCCGGTTAATGACCCTGTCGGTATTGTTTTGCAAAAGAAAAATGCAATTACAGGCGAAACAACAAGTCAAGGTCTTGGCGGTGCGGTTTTCAGCATTGAATATTACGCACAGGAAATTGACAAGGACTACGATGTCAAAGCAGATGAAACCGCTCCTGCACTTGACAGCAAAAACCTTAAAAGAACTTGGTATATTCAGACTGATGAAGATGGCAAAGCATTGCTTGCTTCTAAGTATCTTGCAGACGGATATAAATCTGATGAGTTTTACTATACTTCGGCTGAGAACCCAAATCCTGCTGTACCTATAGGCACAGTTGTCATTCGAGAAGTCAAAGCCCCTGACGGCTATTCTCTCAGCAATGTTGTTTTTTATCGTAATTTATCTGACAGCGTAATTGCTATTATGAAGGACACAAATACTCCCATAAATGTGCCGATTGACGAAATGCCGGCAAAGGCATATGTGGGCATTAACAAGCTTAATCAGTCAGGTATAGGTGTCGGCGGAGCAGTATATGGCTTGTACTCTGATTCAGCTTGTGCAAGCTTGTATGACAAGCTCACAACAAATGCTGACGGCAAGGGTACTTTTGCAAAATCAGTAGATGTCGGCAAAACATATTACATCAAAGAAATAACCGCACCGACAGGCTATGAGCTTGACGAAACTGTTTATCCCGTAATTGCCACAGTGGATAACGCTACAGTCGATACAGCCGTTATTCAGACGATTTATGAGGACAGCGTAAAGGCTGACCTCAAAATCAAGAAGTCATCGACTGACGGTATCGTTTCAAATTTGTGGTTTGCAATATCAGATAACCTCGGCAACGAGTACAACGCAGTTTCAACCGATAAAAACGGCGAAGCGACTGTTAAAGGTTTGAGGGTATATGACGATAAAGGCAACAAGATAACCTATACAGTCAAGGAGCTTGGTTTTAAGACTACTTTAGGATCTCACAGCTATGGCGGTTACACTTGGACGATAAAGAAAGAAAATGCAATCAATTATAAAGGTTCATATTTTGAAGGTGTTTCAAATGCTGTATTCAGCAATTGTGAGAATGCTTATTCAAGATACTACTATGGCAAATCATCAGAAGCAAAATCCAACGCTAACGGTAAGTCATTAACGCTTGACGAGAGCAAAACGGTTACATTTAATTTTCAGAATACAGTTTCTGAAACAGATTTAACTGTTAAAAAGACCTCATACAACGGTAAAGTGTCTGGAGTTTGGTTTGGGGTACAGGACGAAAACGGCAAATATTATGGTGATATTGTTACAGATTCTACCGGAACAGCTAACTATTACAACCGATACGGTTACAAGCTCACAAGCTGTTTAACCGTTCCAAACTCAGCAATTTGTATTCCTATAAAATATAAGGTTGTTGAAAAAGGTTTTCTCGGCGGAAGCAGTTATTATTTCCCTGACAATTACCTTGAAAAGGCTGAATCAGAGTTTAAGACTGCCAACAAATACGGAACAACATCTACTCTTAATTATTCCGTGTACAACGCTCCTGCAACAGGAAGTATTAACATCAATAAGACTTCCGAGGACGGAGTTATCGAGGGCTTGAGCTTTAAGCTCGAATCTTTTGATGACGAACGAGAGTTCGATGATGACCTTATTCCTACTCCTATGGCTTATGATGCAGACGGAAACGAGATTACAAGTATCGTTTTGACTACTGATGAAAATGGTAAAGCAAGTACAGACAATGAGCAGTTTTTTGATGCCAACGGTAACAAAATTGACGGTATTCTGCCGTATGTAGTTGACCTAAACGGTTTTCAAATTACTTACAGGCTTACAGAAATCGGCATTAAACAGTCAGACGGAACATACAAGTTTCCGAGCCGTTATGAACTGAAAGATGCAGTCGAATTTACAATCTATGATACCGATGAATACAACTATACATATGATTGCGTGAACACCATCAAAACGGGTTCGTTACAGGTACAAAAAACATCTGAAGATGATGTTGTGGACGGTTTGTATTTTGAAATAAGCTGTGCTGACACAGGGTTTAACGAAAAAGTAAGCACAAACCTTGAAGGTTTAAGTCCTGAAATTTCAGACTTACCGATTTATAACAGCAATGACGAATTGCTCAAATATAAAGTAACCGAACTCGGCGAGCTTAACGATGACGGCACTTACTCTTTACCGTATAAGTATAACAAACCTAAAAGTGTAACAGTTACGCTTAATTCAGATACCGTAGTTTTTGCAAATATCAAAAACACGCTGAAAACAGGCTCTGTTAAACTGACAAAAACAGACGGCACAAAGGCTCTTGGCGGATCAGGTTGGCAGCTCTACAAGTCAGATGACACACCCGTCAGATGCATTCAAAACGGCACAGGTAGTTATATGTACCGCTCTGAATCTGAATCTGCAACTGACTGTATGGCAACAAACGGCACTCTGTCAATCCGTAAACTGCCGGTAGGAGATTACTATTTTGTTGAGTCTGTAACTCCGTCAGGCTATATGCCATACGGTAAAAAGGTTGAATTTACAATTTCAGCCGACAATGAAAACACACTTAACATGTCTTTAACCGTTGCCGATAACAAATCCGTGTTATTCCAAACAGGCGGCGGTGGAATTGCTCCGTTTTACTTCGTTGCCGTGGCACTCGGAGCAATGGCTATAATTTTCATCTATGACTACCATAAACACGGTAGCAAGAAATATAAAAAATCACGAAAGGAAAATCAAAAATGAAAAAGAAAATCACACGAATTATGACAGCTATGGTACTTGCCGTTATGATGGTATTTACTGCAATTCCGTTTGCAAGTGCCGCAACAAACAACAACGCTCTTGATGAAACAAAGAAGGTTTCATTCACGCTCAATTGTTCTAAGCCCGGCTATACCTTTACGGTGTACAAGGTAGCGGAACTCAAAACAACTGAAAATCCGTATAAGACAGGCTATGATTCACTCATTCCTTCAATATCTGATGAGATTTTAAGCGGAAAGACATCGAATGTTCTCTCAGCTCTTGACGGTCTTTCTTCAATCCCGTCAACTGCTTCAACCGTTGGCACATTTACTACTTCGGCAACATCTGTAAAAAAGACTTTTTCAAGCCTTGCTCAGGGTTTGTACTACATTAAGGCTACGAACTTTCCTGCCGGTGTAAGAAGTGTTACAAACTCTGTTGTATCGCTCCCATACTACAATAACGGTTGGGTTTACAGTATCAATGATATTGACCTTGCAACAAAGGTAAATGACGGTGATGTTGTAACAGGCAAGACTATCACTAACAGCACAAAGGATAATGTTAATTTTACCGATGTAAGCCTTGGTGACACAGTAAATTTTGAAATCAAGTCATCGACTGCCGGTTCAAGCGAAATGAAACTTAAATCATATACCGTATATGATGAAATGTCAGCAGGACTTACTCTTGATAAAGACAGCGTAAAGGTTGCACTTCTCAACGCACAGGGACAGAAAGTAAACGAAACAGACCTTGCTCCATCTGATTACACTCTCAATGTAACCTCAGAAGTTGATGGTAAAGCTACAACATTTAATGTAGCTCTCACAAACACTTATCTCCAGAAAAATGACTTTTATGCAGAGGGTGTTACTTATACATCTGTAACTTATTCAGCAAAGCTCAATAAGTACGCTGTAACAGGAAAGACAGGCAACCCAAATACAGAAACAAAGCTCGTTTATTCTAACAAGAACGGTGTTGAATCAGAAGTAAACGGTAATACAGTTTATGTTTACTCTTTTGCAGTTACAACTAACAAGACAGATACAGCCGGCAAGGCTCTCGAAGGTGCAGAATTCAGCCTTTTTAAAACAGAAGAGGATGCAACTGCTCTTACAAATGCCATTGCAAGCGGTGTTTCAGACAAGACAGGCAAGGTTACTTACTACAACACAAGTAAAGAAGAAATCAAACTTGCAAGCGGTAAATATTATATTGTCGAAACAAAAGCTCCTACAGGCTACAACATCTACGGTAAGGTTATTCCGGTAACTATTGATGTTACATACGGTGCAACATTTGTTGACGGTTCGTACATCACAAACTGCCCGACAGACGGTACAGCAAGCGTTGATGTTAAGGATACAAAGGTTGTTGTTCCGCAGACAGGCGGTGTAGGAACAGTTATGTTCTACATTCTCGGCACAGCTTTTGCACTCGGCGGTATTGCAACATTGCTCATTCGCAGAAGAGTAAAAGCTACAAACAAGTAATTTCACATTAAACAGAAAGGAGTACAGCACATTGAAAAAATGCAGAAGCAAATGCACCTTGATAATAGGAATAATTTTTATGACTGCATCACTCTGCTTTGTGCTGTACCCTTCTGCATCAAATGCTGTCAATAGTTTTTTCGCCGCAGCCACAATTAACAATTATGCCGCATCTCTTGACAGCATTTCAGCAGCCGACAGGTCACAGTACTTGTCGGCTGCTGCTGAATATAACAACAATTTATCAGAACTTATCAATGGCTTTTCTTACGATACAGACAGCGTGATTGACGGATATGACGATATTCTTAATTTTGGCGATGGACTTATAGGTTACATTGATATACCAAAAATCAATGTTAAACTGCCGATTTACCACGGTGATACAGACAAAGTGTTGGAAAAAGGTGTTGCTCATCTGCCAAATACAGCGTTTCCTATTGGAGGTGTGGGCAATCATTCTGTCTTGTCTGCACATACGGGTTATCCAACGCAAGTGTTTTTTGACAATCTCAACGAGCTTGAAATCGGTGATGAAATCAAGGTGTCCGTGCTTGATGAAACGCTTACCTATGCTGTAACAGCAAAAAACATTGTTAAGCCCGACAACATATCGTTACTGTCAGTTGACGAAGAAAAAGACCTATTAAGCCTTATAACTTGTTATCCCTACGGTGTTAACAGTCACAGACTTATTGTGACAGCCGAAAGGGTATCTGAAACCGCTTCGCCTGATACTGCCATAAAAGCAGAAACTAATAACAGAAGTTTTGATTTTATTCTACTGGCAATAATTGCAATAGCAATAACAGCTGTTATTGCTACATTTGCTGTCAGAAAAAGGAGGAAAAATAATGCCTGATATTACAATAGACAAATCATCACTTGTCTATGATGATAACGAATTCGAGTATAAAACAAGAGTTCCCGGTACTTTCGGGGAGGATATTCGTTATCTTTGGATTAAAAAAGACGATGTTGATGAAATCAACGAAGGCAAAACCATACTCACATCATTGGATGATGAGAGTAAATATATGCTTTATGACAAAGATGATAATCTTGCCGAAACAGTCAGGGGGTCAGAACTGTACATAAATCATTATGATCCGGTTAAGGAAAAAGAAAACACAGAAAGCAAAAATTTTGACACTATTAATGAAAAAAAGTCCAAAAGTGTCGGTGTAAAAGAAGAAAATTTACAATCTGTTCCGACTGAACCGATTGTAACCGAAACATCAAAAGACACAGAATTTTCTATTCCGATTTTTGCTACCCTTTATGACAAATGCAATCGCAAAATTGATGAGCTTAACAGCAAAAATGATAAGTTCAATGCAAAAATTGAAAAGCTCAATATAAAAAAGTCCCGAAATGCAGAGTTTGTATCTACGATTGAATCCTTGAAAGATATTGTGCCAAAACCTGTATATACTGCTCTTTCGCTCTTGGCAACAGAAAGACGGCAAAAGATAGTCAGTATTAACGAGAAAATTTCTGCCCACAAACTGAATATCAAATCCAATGAAAATAAAATTCAGAAACATCAAAGCCGTGCTGATTTCTGCATTAAAATCCACAAATTTCTCGACAATATGAAGTCACCTGACGGACGCAAAGAAAATTTCGTTAAAGGGATTCAAGAGTATCGAATGATGTCGATGCGAACAACCTCAGAAAAATTTGATGCTACTCAAAATAAACTTGACAGTGCTCTAAAAGCGTACAGTCAAACTCATTATATGTCTGAAAAGCTCAAACTACAAAAGCAGATTAACAAGCTCACAACAAAAAAAGAAAAGTTAATGCGAAAGCTCAAGGCACTTGACGAGTGGTCTGCAAAGTTTGATGCAGTCAAAGCAATGCCCGATAAAGAAGCTGACAATATCATCAACAAGAGCTGTCAGAATATTGTTGATGAGTTTACTACCAACCCACAGGCTCTCAAGAAACAGGCGGATACGATTGTAAGTTCAACTGCAAAAGTTATTTTCGAAGAAAACTATCTTAAAAATGCTGAAATGTCGATTGAGGACGATTATGACAGTATTGACGGTATTATCAATAACGGCAATAAGCAGCAGGAATACGAAAAACTCAAAGAGCCTGATAAGAAATCCGAACGCAGAACAGCACCTTTATCGAGAAATCAGATTAAGCAAAATGCAAACACTATTGCTCATAATGAGCAACGAACGAATGATAAAACCAAAACTCAGGGACAAGAATTATAAAGCTATTTTAGACCTGTGCCATTCAGGCACAGGTCTTTTTTTAAGAGGTGAATGAAATAAATGATTGAATTATATGGAAACAAAATATGGAACAGCAACACTCCCAATAAATATAAAAAAGTAATCATTGCGAGTGAGGATAGTCTTGATAATATATGTCAGGAACTTGAAAATTCAGGACTTAATTATTGTGCATATATTTTTAACGGAGAAGCACATATTGCCATTGGCAGAGCTACTGCAAATAATATTGATAAGTTGGATATTGATTATCAGACTGTTATTGAATGTAATTCAAAAGTCTATAAAACCAACAACATCATAGGAACTACAACCTACGATTCTATTGAGGATAAATTATACCGTAAGTACAATACCGATTTTGCCTATAAAATCGGTCAAAGACTTACTGAGCAAGGCATCCTTTTTTCAGGCAGAATTTACGGAAAAACAACAACTATTACTGTTGACAAGCAATATGCTGATACCTTGAATAAAATATCTGCTGAACTTAAAGAACAGCGAGCATCATTTATGTCAAAATCTGAGGTTGTTCAAAATGAATCACCGGAAGAATCAAAATCAGTTAATGAAAAAATATCTGAATTACATTTTAATGAATCGCAACTTTCGGCACTTGCACCGTCTGTAAAATTTATCCAAACGAGAAACGATGATAATTTGACTGATAACTTTGTTTCATTGTTTTCTGACTGCACTGATTTTTATGAATCACAACTTTCTGCTCTTGCCGAAATTTATGTTGACACATATCGAAGTTTTTCGGATAAATCTTTGATATTTGCAGATACATCAAGGTTTAATGATTTAAAACAGCGTTTTGTTAATGATAACATTACTGCAAAATTAACTGAAAATCGTGGTTACTCAACTACTCAGTTTGAAATTATCAGAGAAATGGTAACTTACGGTATGAGCGAATCAGTAATCAACTTGCTTGATTACACTTTTTCGATTGATGAAATGCAAAACTTCTTTACAGCATACAAGAACGGCTCGTATGAAGATTTAATCAATCTCATTGCAGATATTAAAGGTACTACACGCACGGATATTGAAGGGCAAATTGAGGGCGGTACATACACTCCCGAAATTCCCGATTATGATTTTTTAAGCAAAAATCTAATTTTTCATAACCCCTCGGCAAATCATTTTACGGTTATGTATTTCAATCCGGATAGCGAAACAGGCGGTCAGTTCGTAAGCACTGATATAAATTATAATGTTGCTTGGCGAGGAAACCGAGATTTTACAAATGATTCCGAGCGATTTTGGCGATATGTAGAAATCACCGGAAATCAAACTCTGTCCGATGTAGGCAGTAAATTTTTCCGAGAATCTCTAAATTATTTTTACTCTGGTGAGCAAATTGCAGAGGGATTAACTACGGACACACAAAAATTGATTGCAGATGTTGCTACTGCCGAAATGATAAAATCAGGCGAACTTATTGAACCTGAAAGTTTTGATGTAGCTAAGTTTGATACACTCATATCTGAACAAAAAGAAATCACAAGCAATAATTCGGATAAAAATACTATTGTTATCAATGCTTTTGCCGGACCGGGTGCAGGAAAAACAACATCTTGTCTTGAAGTAGCCGAAAAATTGAAAAAGCAAGGATTTGTTACGGAATATGTACAGGAATATGCCAAAGAGCTTGTATATGACAACAATCTTATTATGCTTGACGGACATTATGAACATCAATTTGCAATTCTTAACGAGCAGATGAAGCGTATCAATCGTTTGTACGGTAAAGTTGATTTTATAGTTACTGACTCACCAATTTTACTTAACAACACTTATCTTAATGAAGATAAAAACACCGAAGTGTATTCGGCATATTCTGATAGTGTGAACAAACTTTATGGTCTTTATAACAATTTTAATTATTTTGTTGAGCGTGATACATCAGTGTTTGAAAAAGAGGGACGAATACATAATTTTGAACAAAGCATTGCAATTGATAACGAATTAAAAAACATGTTACACAATAATCAAATTGATTTCGATGTATATACTCACGCTACAATTGACAATATTGTTCGTGATTCAACTATTATATATGCAAAACAACTTATCAATTCATACTGTCAGGATGAATTTGATTCGGAAGCGGATTTTTCAGACTTAAAAAAAGTCGGAGTGGCATACACAACAACAGAAGACAGCAAGCATACTGTTGAAGCTGTTGTAAATCTTGTTGACTATAGGCTTGAAACTTATGTTGACGATAAATTGTTTAAAGAGAAAACATATTCAAGTCTTAAAGATATGATTGATAACTGCCTGTACTCTTTATCATTTGATGACCTTGTATACCTATCTGATGATGAGCTTGCACAATTAGAGCCGAAAGAGCATAGGACTGTTCCGCTTGCGGAAAACGACTATTATAACTCTGTTGTTAAACAGGATTTAAAGCGTGCATTATACCATATTGATAATGCAAAATCCGATGCCGAGCGTAATTTTTATCAGAACAATTTTGACATCAAGGTAAGAAACTATGCCGGTGCTCTGAATGTCAGCTCAGAAGAAATCGTTAATCAATTTAATTCAGAAAATGAAATCGTCCCGATAAACGAGCCTGAACAAACTGAGTCTGTACAGGAAATAATTCGTCCGACAATTACTTGTGATTGGAGTGAAAGTCCGGTATTTGAGAACGGCAAAACATACTCTGTTTCTGAATTTGATAAACTTATGAAAAATGCCGATGACGAATGGGTTGAGCAAAGACAGCTTGAAATTGAGGAATACGGCAGTGAAAATGCGGTTGCAGAAGCATACAGAAACGGTGAGCTTGACAATATTCATCTTGGCTATGAAAAGACAAAATTTATTGTTAATATGCCGAACGGAACAATTCATACATTCAGGCAGGATATCGGGGACGGTAACGGTGGAATTATTGATTTTTTAAATCAATATCCGCAGTATTCAGGTGTTGTAAAAATACTCGAAGCCGATATAAAGCTTGATAAAGGTGAAAATGAGAAAGCCGCAGATTTACCGATAACGGAAAGCAAAGAAAGAGAAGTCAGGAGCGATGAAAAATTACAGAGCGTTGACGAGCTTGCCGTGGAGGTTGAAAATGCCGCACCGTCAAGAGCAGAAAAAGCTGAAGTTACCGTAGTTAATAAAGCTGAACCACCTACATTGTTTGATATGGTCGAAAGCTCAGAGCAGACCGAAACAAGCGTAAATGATGAAAAAGCCAAAAACTATGTAATTGAGGACAGAGAAGCTGTCACGGGAGCAAAAACAAAGTTTCAAAATAACATTGCTGCCATTAAGATTTTAAAGCAAACGGAAGCAGAAAACAGAGCGGCTACACCTGAAGAACAAGGTCAGTTGTTCCTTTACAGCGGTTGGGGAGGTCTTGCCAATGCTTTTGAGTCTGATAATGATAAATGGAAAAATGAGTATTCTGAACTCAAGGGTTTGCTTACAGATGAAGAATATACCGCAGCTCGGTCAACTGTGCTTGATTCATTCTACACAGATACAGCAATCGTTGACAGTATATATGAGGTCATTCGTAACGCAGGATTTGAGGACGGCAACATACTTGAGCCTGCAATGGGCGTAGGAAACTTTTTCGGCAGACTTCCCGAAGAACTTCGTGATAAGGTGAATTTGTACGGTGTCGAAAAAGACAGCTTATCGGGCAGAATAGCTCAAAAGCTGTATCCGCAAGCTGACATTACGATTGACGGCTTTGAGAATACTCGTTTCAATGACAACAGCTTCGATGTTGCAATCGGAAACATTCCTTTCGGCGATTTCAGTGTTAATGATTCTAAATACAACTCAAAACATCTGAAAATTCACGACTATTTCTTTTTGAAATCACTTGATAAAGTGCGTGACGGCGGCATTGTGGCTTTTGTAACTTCCAAAGGTACGCTTGACAAAAAGGACAGCTCTTTCCGCAAGACCTTGGCCGAAAGAGCGGATTTGGTAGGTGCTGTGAGATTGCCGAATAACGCCTTTAAATCGGCAGGAACGGAGGTTACAGCTGACATTATATTCCTTCAAAAAAGAGAAAAAAAGTCAGAAATTGAACCGTCTTGGGTACATACAGGACAGCTTGAAAACGGATTAACCGTCAACAATTATTTTGTTGAGCATCCCGAAATGATACTCGGCGAAGTTGTTGAAGGCAATAAAATGTTCGGCAGAACAGACGATACGATGTGCGTGCCGTTTAATGACGGCAGAACATTGTCGGAGCTTCTTTCCTCGGCGGTAAAGAATATCAATTTTGAATATTCCGCTTCTGCAGAAAAGCTGATTCCGGTTTCCGAACATTTAACAGCCGAACCTTTAAAACTGCGTTTACAAAGCTTTTATCGCCGAAACGGCGAAATATATTTTTACGGCTCTGATAAGAGCGGTAAAATAGTTAATGTTTCCGCAGACAAAGCACTTGGGAAAAAATTAAATCACGAACGCATCAATTCCTTTATTGATATTCGTGACACTTTGCGTGAATTGCTTGATGTTCAGCAGTACGATAACAAGGATTCAGAGATAGCTCAATTGCAGGAAAAGCTCAACAACTGTTATGACAGCTTCTACAGTAAGTACGGCTTGCTTCACAGCAGTTACAATCACAGCTTGTTAAACTCTGACGGAGCATATCCGCTTGTTGCTTCTCTCGAAGCCGATTTTGCCAAAGATAATAATTTACTTGTTAAGAAGTCCGATATATTTACAGAGCGTGTAAATAAGCCGACAGCAACAATAAGTCATGTTGATACGGCTGAAGAAGCTCTTGCTGTCTGCGTTGCAGAAAAAGGTGTTATCGACTTCGAGTATATGAGCCAAATTACGGATGTGCCGCCCGAGGATTTGAAAATCGGGCTGAGAGAAAAAGGTGAAATATTTGCCGTACCGTCATATACAGGCGATGAGGACTACGAATATCAAACTGCTTCCGAATATTTGTCGGGAGATATATATGCAAAGCTTGACATGGCAAAAGCATACGCTTCGGTCAACGGCATATATGAATCAAATGTTGTCGCCTTAAAGGAAGTATTGCCTACTCCTCTGAAAGCCGGCGATATTGATATTAACCTCGGAGCTACTTGGATTGATAAAAAATACTATGAGCAATTTATGTATGAGGTTTTTGAAACACCGCAAAGCCTTAAATCGGATTATGTGTCAAGATTTTTTAAATCCGACAGAATAGAGCTTGACTATTCAGAGTATTCCGGCAGATGGAATATCACGAATAAGAGAGCGGATTTGTCGGTAACTACTGTAAAGACCTACGGTGCAAGCGGATTATCTGCATATCAGATATTTGAATCCGTTCTCAATTTATCCGAACCGAAAGTGTATAAAGACAAGGTTGACGAATACGGTGTTGTTGAGCGTGATAAAAACAATAAGCCTGTAAGAGTGCTTGATGTAGAAGCGACTCAGGTTGTACAGCAAAAAGCCAATGCCATTCGCCGTGAATTTAAGAATTGGATTTTTAAAGATGCTAACCGCCGCAGAGATATTGTTGACACATACAATCGCACATTCAATTGCGTCCACGCACGAGAGTATGACGGTTCACACCTTAATTTTCCAGGAATGAATTCAAACATTCAGCTTCACGAACATCAAAAAAATGCCATTGCTCACGCTATTTACGGAGGCAACACACTGTTTGCTCATTCGGTAGGTGCAGGAAAAACCTTTGAAATGATAGCTACTGCTATGGAATGTAAACGGCTTGGGTTGTGTCACAAATCCTTGTTTGCTGTACCGAATCATCTGACAGAACAGGTGGGAGCAGACTTTTTGAAGCTCTATCCCAACGCAAACATATTGGTTGCAACAAAGGATGATTTTAAATCATCAAACCGCAAGATGTTAATGTCAAAAATTGCAACTGGCAATTATGATGCCGTTATTATCGGACATACGCAATTAAAGATGCTGCCCCTATCTCCTGAAAGGCAGGAAGCCTTTTTACAATCTCAAATTGATGATATTGTTGCCGGTCTTGCTGAGATGAAAGCTCAGGACGGTAATAAATTTACCGTTAAGGAAATGGAGCGTACAAAAAAGAATCTCGAAAATCAGCTTGAGAAGCTTCAATCAAGTAAGAAAGACAATACCGTATATTTCGAGGAGCTTGGAATTGACAAATTGTTTGTTGACGAAGCTCACGAATTTAAGAATCTGTACTGTGCAACAAAGCTGCAAAATGTTTCGGGTATATCTTCAAGAGCTTCTCAGAGGGCAACAGAGCTGTTTGCAAAATGCCGTTATCTTGACGAAAAGACAGGCGGCAAGGGTGTTGTATTTGCCACAGGTACACCGTTGTCAAACAGCGTTACAGAGCTTCACACAATGATGAGATACCTTAATTATGATTTTCTTGCAAGTCACAACAATATGCAGAATTTTGATAATTGGATTTCTGCATTCGGTGTGCAAAAGAAAGAATACGAGTTAGCTCCGGCAGGAAACAAGTTTAAGGAACGCACAAGGATTGCGGAATATTCCAATCTGCCTGAGCTTATGTCTATGTTTAAGATGGTAGCCGATGTAAAGACGGCTGAAACTCTTAAACTTAAAGTGCCTGATTGTGAGCTTCACATTGTTGATGTAGAGCCTACAGAGCTTCAAAAGGAGCTTGTCGATGAATTATCCGACAGAGCAGATGAGGTTAATTCAGGCTCCGTAGATCCGTCACAGGATAATATGCTCAAAATTACCGGTGACGGCAGAAAGCTCGGTCTTGACCCCCGACTTATTAGTCCCGATTTTGAGGATGATCCAAATACAAAGCTGAATGTGTGTGTAAACAATGTATTTGACATTTATACAGACACAGCAAAAGACAAGCTTACTCAAATTGTTTTTTGTGACCTCGGTGTGCCGTCAAAAAACACAGGCAATGACTCCTCAAAAGAGCAAAACGATAACAAGAGTGTTGCGGAACTTGACTCTCTTGAGGAAACAGGCCAGTTTTGCGTGTATGACGACATAAGGGACAAGCTCATTGCAAAGGGCATCCCTGCGACTGAAATAGCATATATACACAATGCAAAAACCGAAGCTCAAAAGTCTGAATTGTTTTCAAAGGTCAGAAGCGGTGAAGTGAGAATTTTACTCGGTTCAACGGGCAAAATGGGAACAGGCACAAATGTGCAGGACAGAATCATTGCTCTGCACGATTTAGATGTTCCGTGGCGACCGGCAGACCTCGAGCAGAGGCGTGGCAGAATGGTCAGGCAGGGCAATATTAACGAAAAAGTGCATTTGTACAGATATGTTACCAAAGGCACTTTTGATGCGTACAGCTATCAGCTCCTCGAAACCAAGCAAAAATTTATAAGTCAGGTTATGACTGACAAAGCTCCTGCACGCAAGTGTGCCGATGTTGACCAAGCGGCTCTTTCATATGGCGAAATTAAGGCTCTCTGTACCGGCGATGACCGTATCCGTGAGAAGCTCACGCTTGATAACAGAGTAAAGGAGCTTAACTCTCTCAAAGCTGATTACAACAATACAAAATATGAGCTTGAAGATGCTGTTGCGGCTTATCCCGAAAAACGCAAGCAACTCCTTTGTACTATCGGCAACATAAAATCCGATATCGATAATGTTAAGTCATTTGTCGATAAGGACGGTAAACTTATTTGCAAATTAACTTTAGGTTCTCAGACTTTTAACCTGAAGAACGATGAGGAACGAAAAAATGCTGCCAAAGCTCTTACAACTGCTGTTGCTCAGGTAAGAATAGCCGACAACAGAAAGAAGCAGGTTAGCGTTGGCAACATTTGCGGATTCGATATAAGCGTTATAAACAACGGAAATGTGTATGATGACATTGTAGTTACAATCAAGGGTAAATATTCATATTCTGCTCAGCTCGGTGTTTCTGCTGTGCATAACCTCAGTAAAATAGAGGGGTTGCTGTACAAAACCGAAAGTGTTCTTGATTACAGTCAGAATTCTCTTAACAAGCTTGACCTTGATTACAAAACAAGTGTTGCCCTGCTTGAAAAGCCTTTTGAATATGAAGCGGAATTGCAGGAAAAGTCAGCACGCCTGTCTGAATTAACAAAGATTTTGAACATTGAGCTTGCTCACCAAAAAACAGAATCAAAGCCCAAAACACATTACTTTGGTAAGGATAAAATCCTTGGCAGGAACAAATCTTCAAAGCAAATTCAGAATAAAACAGTTATGAAATCAGAACCTAAAAGGAGTGAACCTGAATTATGATAGTTTACGCACAAGGCGATATAACAAAATTTGATGTAGATGCTATTGTAAATGCATCCAACGGTTTTGGTTATATGGGAGGTAAAAGATGTGTTAATGAATTACATAGAGGAGTTGCAGAGAGCATTCAATTTGCATCTTGCGGTGCTGTTGAACGGCTTGCAAGAGCAAAATGTAAGGCACACTCCTTTTTTGGTTATTCACCCGGAACTGTTTTTGTGACTGATGCTCCAAATCTTGAGTGTAAAAAAATAATACACGCAGTTACTATGCGTACTCCGGGTAGCAAAGCAAAAATCAAAAAAATTAAAGTTCTGATTCCAAAGATAGTAGCGGTAGCTGAAAACTTAAACATAAATTCAGTAGCCATACCTTTACTTGGGTGTGGAACAGGTGGACTTGACAGAAAAACCGTTCAAAATTTATTAGCTCATAATCTTATAAGTGACAAAGTGACTTTTTATATTGTTACTTCACTTTAAAATCAGAAATTCTTTTCTGAATTTCTTTTTAAAACACTTGTTTTTTCTTAGTTATAACATATAATAGTATTTGAACGATGTTGGTTACTCATCTTAGTGTTGTGCTTCGCTACCGTCTGACTACCATATCAGGAGAATGCGACAAAAAGTAACGATTTTTGGAGCAACTGCATTATATGCAGTTGCTCCCTTTTATTGAGGAATGAATAGCGTGGATATAGATTTTTATTTTGTTAAATCTGATTATATAGATTTTTAAAAGCAAACAGAAATAAATAACCGTGGTTTTACTTGCGTACCAAACACAGAATAAAACAGTTATGAAATCAGAGCCTAAAAGGAGTGAACAAGAGTTGTGATTATAATAGCTTGAAACAGCTTTAAACAGCTCTTTATTC
>ULSK01004915.1_pt1 | contig 17627 bp, 9 predicted proteins | sample 1956311 | NCBI WGS metagenome assembly ULSK01 (sample SAMEA4835706, study PRJEB28245) | human gut metagenome | biome: gut microbiome; material: fecal sample | place: Denmark | collected 2008 | reverse complement strand
GTCAGAGAAGAACGCTGACACAGTTTAATTTACGATCCCCAAAGTATGCCTACCGACAGTCCGATGATAGAGATGATATTCTGTGCCTTGTACTTTAATAGGTTTCTGAATGCTGTTTTAATATAATGTCTTATCATAATAGTATCATTATTGTATTATTCGCTTTTGATTACTTCCGCCGGATTCTGTTGTGCTGCCTGCCATACTCTCCACCCGATACAAAGTAAGATAATAATAGCTATGCCTACAAAGATGGTAGTATAAATCCATAGATTAATGCTTGTACGCCTTACATAGCTCTCTAACCAATGGTTCATCAATACATAACCTATTGGGAATGCTATAGTAGAAGCAAATATTAATAATAACATGTATTCTTTGATAAACATTGTCATGATATTTTTAGTTGTAGCTCCATTTACTTTGCGCACGGCAATCTCTTTACGTCGTTGTTCACAACTTAGCGTAATCAATGAAAAGATGCCGAATATGGTAATCAGAATACATACCATTGATACGAAAGATATTAATTTCATCAATACTTTTTCTGATTTTAGATATTCTTCGTAGCCTTCTTCTACATTCACGAATTTATATCTTGTAGTGGGATAGGATTGACTGAACAAATTCTCTATCTCATTCTTTAATTCTTTCCATTTGCCTTCATGGAACTTTACTAATATATCCCCTCTTCCACCCCAAAATTTATGAGAGAAGCCATGATTCCCAATCAGCATTATTGGATTTACGGGTATGGTAGGAGCCGTTATATGAAAATCCCTTACGATGCCAATAATCGTTTTGACATTTCCTTCATTCAAATAAAGTTTTTTTCCGATGGGATCGGTCATACCTAAAAACTTCACAGCTGTTTCATTTAATATTACCTTATCCGTTTCTTCTTCTTTCATTGCTTCTCCTTCTATAAGGTCAAGATTGTAAAAATCTATAATTTCTTTTCCTTCGATTATACTTTGTATCTCAAATCCTTCTGCTCCTTCAATTCTACCGTCCCAATCTTTGATTTGCAAACTTAAACCGACGGTGCGTGGGAAGAGTCCGTGGTGTCCTTTCAATACTTCGGAGGTACAAGGTATTTGAGCTATTTTTTCTGCAATTTCGTCATAATTGTCATGAGGATAAATAAGGGGAAAAGCTGCAATATTATGGCGTTCCCATCCCAAATCAGTATGGGTGAGGTGATATATCTGTTTCAGCAGAATACTCATACAAAAAAGGAAGAGTATGCTGATAAATATCTGGAATAGGATACTACATCGATAAATAAAGAAGCGTTTATCTTTTCTTTGTTTTACTGTACGACGCAGTGCAAAGGGAAGTAACAGAATGAGTGACAATAATAAAAGTCCGATGAAATAGAGCAGCGATTCATAATAGATGTTTCCCGTAATGCCGGACATTTCTCTGAATATTGGTAAAGTAATCTCTACCAATGCCATGCCTATTATTCCTGCAAGTAAAATCATAGTGCCGTATTCAATCATGAAAAGTGCAAGAATGCCTCTGATGGAAGACCCACACATCCGTCTTAATTCCAATTCTTTATTACGGATGTTGAGTCGGGTTATAAACAAAGACAGATAGTTGAAGAGTGAACATGAAATGACCAGCCCACCTATGATAGAAAAAAATATCAGATATAGGAATTTGATAGATTTCTTTTCATTTATTTCGGAATAATGGTATTGAGTAAGGGGCATTAGTCCGACACCTTCAAATAGTTTATCAGGGTCTCGTGAATCTCCCTTATATTCGCTGGCATTAAGCTTTCTTTGAAAATTTTCGGCTGAGATACCTTTTTTGAGTTTTGCGCAAATTTGAAAGCTTGCATAGCCCCAATAATCTTGCCATTGGTGGAAATAGGCACCTCGTCCCCAACAGCCGAAAGCGAGATTGCTATGTTGCAATCCTTCCAATATAGCTTCAATGGTTACAGTGTTGTCAGCAACAGTCAGCTCCTTACCCAACACGTCAACACTTCCAAAAAGCTTCATTGCCATGTCCTTTGTTAAAGCTATCTGTGAATCATTATGCAGAAAGTCCATATTTCCGGCTAAAAGAGTAATTCCGAACATTTTCATAAAACATGAATCTGCCAATAGCATTGATGTGTTAATAGTGGGACTACCTTCAAGTTTTAGTTCAGTATCATCCCATATCATATACGCACAAGCATCTTCCACTTCGGGAAAGTTTTTCTTCAAGATATTCGATGTTGGATAGGGCATTCTGGTTGAATAACCTGTATCATTGAGCAAATCTTTTTTGTAAAGCAGGTAAAAGCGGTCGGCTCCATCAAACTGACAGTCATAGGTCATTTCGTAATGTATCCATAGATTGGCAAGTGCGAAGCAAGCAAAGCCTATTGCCAGTCCAACGATGGAAACGATACTTTGAGTCTTATATTTCAGTAGGTTTCTGAATGCTACTTTCAGATAATGTATAATCATGTTTTCTGTTTTTATTTGTCTTCAATAGTCTTTCGTTATAATCTTAATTCAAATATTATGCCAAATGGTTAAGGCTTTTATAATTAAACGATTAAGTCTTGTAGCCTTATGCTGTATCCGTGCGGTATAGCACACATGTTGTGCGAAAGTACACGCTTTTATTCACTCTTTATTACTTCTGCCGGATTCTGCTGTGCTGCCTGAACAATTTGCTGCAATATTGTGAGGAACACCAAGATTATAACAATTCCCAACCAAACAATGAATAAATCCATGCCAATAGATATGTGGTAGGCATATTGTTCCAGCCAATGATGCATCACCGCATATGTGCAAGGAAAGGCCACAATCGCTGCGATGCAGGCCATCCATAAATATTCGCGGAAGAACATGCCAATTATTTCATTGACATTGGCTCCCATAATCTTGCGTATTGCTATCTCCTTCCTTCTTTGCCGGATGGTGGAAGAGGATATGGAGAAGATGCCGAACAAAGAAATGATGATGCACAAAGCAGACAAGATGGAGAATAACCGGTAAGTGGCAGTTTCTGACTTGCTCATTCCTTCCAGTTTGTTGTCCAGAGTTTGAGGTTCGGCATTATTATGGTCATAATACTCCCATTGATGTTTCTCTGCCAGAACATTCATAGCCTTCAATGCTTCTTTTTCCGTTCCCGGTACCACCTTGAAATAGTTTAGTGGCGACATGAATCGGAAAGACTGCATAATAATGGTGGGGGAAGACTCCGACTTCATCCCTTGAGGATGAATCTCCTTTATTACTCCTATAATCTCATAATCGGTATAGTATGTCTCCGGACCACCCCGAAAGAGTATCACCGGAATGCGGAGAATTTTCCCTATCGGCTTGTCTATTCGCATCAAGTCTGCCATTTTCTGGGTAATCAACACCTTATTCAAAGCCGGTTTACCAGTAACGAGATCTTTTGGAGAATTGCTGTTTGTCGTCCAATCTTCCTCAGTAAACATCCTGCCCTCAATCAGCCGAAAATTAAAGATTTCCTTTCCTCCCTTTGATATTTCCAATGTGGCAATCTGCGTCTTTTTATCTTCTTCTGTTTTTCCTTCCCATTCTATCAACGGATTGAAATTGTTCACTTTGGAGGTTATCATAAAGGAGGAAGAGGTAGCATGAGCTTGAATCATGGGAAGCCGCTTTATCTCTTCCAGCATGTCTTGCCCATTTTGCTCCATTGTATTGACAAATAGTTCGATGATATGCCGGGTATCAAATCCCAAATCGGTATGTCTCATAAAATTAATTTGTCGATATAGTACAGCTGTAGAAGTCAGAAAGAAAAGACAGATGAGCAGTTGGACTACTAATGCAAATCTTCTGAACAGAGTGCTGCGATGAGTATGTGGCTTGCTTGTCAGTGTACGTGAAACGGATATATGCACTATCTGCCATACGGGTAACAAAAGCAACAGCATTGTTGTAATGATAAAGGCTGAAAGCACTTTTAGAAATACCTTCCAAATCGTTGTGTATTGAATGGTCGTGGAGAGTATCTGTTCAAAAAAAGGAGTGAAAACTTCAAGTAAACATCCACACACAACGCCTGCCAGTAAACAGTGAAACAGCACTTCTGTCAGTAGCTGTCTCATTAGCTTTCTATGGTTCGCACCCATCGACTTTCGTAACTTCATTTCCCGCAAACGTTGGTAATAGCGGTTTAAGAAAAGATTGATGAAATTGAACAACACACAACACAGCAACAAAAAGGAAGCTGCCGTAAACATACGAATGGAAGAGTAAGAGAACGCTTCTTCTGCTGCAAATTCAAAATGCTTTTGAAATAAAGGAATGATACTGAATTTTACATTTTTCAATATTTCCATTTCATGCAGTGAAGAAAGGAGGTGTTGCGAAAAGTCGTTAAACCTTATACCTTCTTTTAATACTAAATGTACATGAGTATTTGCTATATACATCCAGTTCTCTTTATTGTGATAATCTCCATTCTCACTATTATTCAAATAGTAACCCTCATGCTGAAACGATGAATTTTCCGGAGCATCGGCCATGATGCCGCTGACACGCAACTGTATGGGATTAGGAATATAGAATCCCGAAGGAGTTTTTTGAGTCAACAAGCTTCCTATCGCATCCTGCGGATGCTTCCAATATTTACGGGCAAAGCTTTCGCTCAATAAGATGTCGTTGTCATGTGCCGGTTCTGTTCCATGAATAATCCTTTGCGGAAAGCATTTCATAAAAAGGCTGTCCACAGCCCAAAAGTCGGGATACTTTAGATTTTTCTTTTCAGTTGTAAAATCAAATCCCGAATTACCTGCCATACAAGTTATGTTTTCCACTTCCGGGCAGTGTTCCCGAATAAAAGGAATCATGACTGTTGGGCATATTCCATTACTTCCTCCTTCTTCTTGAAGGAAAATCATATATGTGCGCTCGGAAGCTGGATAAAAGTTGTCATACGAGGTTTCGTAGTGCAACCAATAAAGACTAATAATAAAAAATGCAATACCTGTTGCCAGTCCCACAATACTTATTGTAGATTGAAGTTTGTACTTTACTAAGTTACGAAACGCTATTTTCAAATAATGCTTTATTATCATAATGATTATCTCTTGTTTTATTTTATTCGCTTTTGATTACTTCCGCCGGATTCTGTCGTGCAGCCTTTTTTACTTGATAAACCAATGTTAATATGGAAATTAATGATATGATGATTGCTGCAATAATGAACAACCAACTGCTGATGTTGGCTTTGTAGGCAAAATCTTTCAGATAAATGGTTATTCCCCAATAAGATATAGAAATGGCAATCAAAAATGACATTGCTAATATGATAATGTATTTTTTGAGTAATAACAATAAAATTTCCTTATGTGTAGCGCCATGTACTTTTCGTATAGCTATTTCCCGGTATCTTTGTTGTATGTCAAATAAGGACAATCCAAACAAAGCTATTGAGGATATTAGAATGGCCATAAAGGCGAAAAAGGAATAGGTAATAGTTATTTGCTTGTCTGACTTATAGAGATTCTCAACTTCCTGTTTTGCAAAAGTATAATTGAAGGATCCATCAGCATTGTCGTTGTGTAGGTTTTCCAGGAAGGCAACGGCATCTTTTTGATGTCCTGGAGCAATTTTAGCTTGCAAAGGAATTTGTGAAAGATATGTTTCACTGTATATAAAAGCTATAGGAAGAACCGGTTGGGATAAATGTCCGCAATAAAAATCTTCGACGATACCTATAATCTGATAAGGGCTCAAATCTCTACGCGGCCATAAAGGTTGTTGGGGTTCCAGCCGGGCATTGATTGCGCTTTCGAGTCCGAAGAGTTGCATGGCTTTTTGATTGAGAATCAGTTTTGCTTCACCTTCATGGTCGATGTCGGCATCCCATAAACGTCCCTGGGATAAACGGAAGCCATGAAATCTTATTTCTTCTTCTGTTATGGGAATGCAATACAATTGTTTGAAATTGGCTTCTCCGAGCTTACGGAAAAGTACCGGAGATTCGGTGAAATATTCATAAGGGGATAAAGAGTAATTCCATGCCGTGAATAAAGGAGAGGCATTCATTGCAGTGGATATATTTTCTTTGGAGGCTTTGCGCAAGGAGGTCTGTTTCAGATATTCTGCTTCAGTGGTAGGCTGTTTGCGTTCATAGCGTTCAAAATAGACTTTAACGATAGAGTCTGTGTCATAGCCTAAATCTATGTGAGTCATTTCATATAGTTGTTTGGCGAAGAACATGGAAACAACTATTAGAATGAATGCCACGATATACTGAATACTCAGATAGAGGTTTCTTACAACGGACGATTTTTCACCACTGCCTATTTTCCGTAATGAATGGATAGGCGTGTTGTATTTGAATTTAAAAAACGGATAGATTGAAGCTGTCAATGGCAGTAAAATCAGGATAGCTATGGTTATTCCTATGTCAAATATACCATTAGGCTGTTGAATGACATCAAAATATTTATTTAAGGGAAAGGCGGAAATCTCGACAAGGAACCAGGCTATAAACAATGATACAAGTGTCAGACATAAATTCTCGATATATAGTTGGGAGAATAGCCGTGCTGAATTGTTTCCAAAAACTTTCTTTAGTCCGAATTCTTTGCTTCGTTTCAATAATACAACCGTATAAAGACTCATAAAATTGAAGATGCCTACAATTAAAATCAGTACAGCAACAAGTGCCAATAGATGTAGCTGTGGTAAATTCCCCCTTTGCAGCATGTCCTGCCAAACATCAATAGCTGGATGAAAATACACTTCACGCATGGGAAGCAGTTGATACCTGAATTCAACATCCGCAGCACGTGGAGATTGCCGGAACGCTGCATGCCGTGCATTTATCTTCGTAAAGGAAGCCCCTTTATGAATTAATGCCATTTTCATCGGGAAACGGAACTCCCAATCCTTCTGCAATGTTTCAGGAACAAGCAAGTCGAAATGAAGCGAGCGTTTCCCTCTGTCTTTGCCGATAACTCCGGTCACCGTAAGAGGGTCACCGGTAGAGTATTCAATGGTTTTGCCGATAGGATTTATGTTCCCGAAGAGTTTCTCACTCAGCTCTTCTGTGATAAAGGCGGTTTGTGGAGACGCCGCCCATGATTCGGCTTTTCCATATTTCATGGGAAAATCAGTCACTATTAGAAACAAGCTGTCTGCTACAATCGTTTCTACATCAATATGTTTTTCTTCCTTTATGATATAGTCTTTATTGAACCATACGAAAGTGGACATCGCTTCTATGTCTGCATCTTCGAGGGGACCTCCGATAACTGCCGTTTTATTGCTGTCATCTTTGTATTCCTGCACCATGATGCCTATCCGGTCTTTGTTGGGACTATAACAATCTACATCATTTTCCTGCTTCACGTAGCGGAATATAATAATGACACAAGCCAAGCTCAGTGCCAGTCCGATAATATTGATTACCGTATATACTTTAAACCTGCTTAATGTTCGGATATATAATAGTATGAGTTTCATATTCGTGTCTTTTATTCGTTTTTCATAATGCTTGCCGGATTGATGTTGGCAGCCTTGCGGATTTGCCAGAACAATGTACTCATCGAAATGAATGTAACGACAGTCAGTCCGATAGCAAATATTCCAATTGAAAGAGGGGCCTTTACTGCAAAGTCTCTTGTGTATTCATTGATGGTATAATAAGCAAGAGGAGTTGCTAAAAGGAAAGCGATACCCAACACTACCATATATTTCCGAAAAAGTAAAGAATAAAGGTTATTTAGTTGTGCACCATTAATCTTACGGATGCCGATTTCCCGATAGCGCTGTCTGATGTCAAACAATGAAATGCCAAACAGCCCGAGGCAAGAGATGGCAATGGCTGTACCGGAAAATATGATATAGATAGTAGCGACTTGTTTGTCTTTCTGGTAAATCGCTTTCACGTCGTTTTCCAGCAATGAATATTCGAATGTTTCACTGCCATAAATCCTGTATTCCAAATCACGGAGAAACTTCAGTAAATCGCTTAACCGTCCCGGAGTGTAACTTATCTGAAAAAGATCGCCGCTTTGAATCGGATAGATTTCAAAGATGGTGGGCTGTATGCCGGAACAGAGATGTCCGTTGTAATAATCTTCCACTATGGTTGAGATAGGAATCATAGTCGCGTCCGTGCTATTCCTTTCCTTGTAGTCCTCTATAATCATGGCACCATCTAAATTGTCATAATGCAAAGCCTTTAGTGCCGAACGATTGACGGCAATTGTTTTTCTTCTATCATCTTCATTATCTTTATATTCCGGCATTTCTCCTTCTACGACCTTGATTCCGTATAGTTTAAAGAAATCGGGCGAAACATATTCATGTTTCAATGTCGCCTTTTCTCCTTTGCTATTTTGGTAGGTGACATCGAAGGTAGGCGAAAGCATATTCTCGTAATTGGAGTACCAGCATTCTATGAAAGGGCATTGGGACAAGGCGTTTCCGATTTCTTGTTTACGTTTGCGCTGTGCTTCGCGGGCATCCGGACTTCTGTAAGTATTCATATCGCTGGATTCATATATTAATTTGGCTATCAATATGTTTTCCGTACGGAATCCCGGATTGGTATGGAGTAATACGGACAGTTGCTTGTTGAAGTATAACGAAAGTGTTATCAATAAAAAAGTAAGTATATACTGTACAGATAAGAATATCATGCGAATTCGTACAGAACGAAAGCTTGTACTGATATTGCGGATAGAAACCGTAGGCGGTGTGCAACTGTATTTTATAAAAGGATAGAGTGAGGTCAACAGCGGCAATGCCATTATTATTGTCAACGACAGCCATACATCGAAAGACGTGTATGGGAAAGGAGCGTTGAGCAACCTTGCAATAGGCATGGATATGATTTCTATGATAAACCAGGCTATCAATAGTGCAAGGCAGGCTATCAGAAAATTCTCTGTCCATATCTGGAGAAACAGTGTGCCTCTGCTCAAGCCAAATACTTTCTTAATGCCATACTCTTTGCTGCGCATCATCATGAATATCAGGTAGATGTTTACAAAATTGATGATTCCTACCAATAGCAACAGCGCGCATACGCCCGAAAGGATATAAATATGGGAAGAGTTGCCGGAAGATAACATCGTAGGGCATTCTGCCGATTCTACGATTGCATTGTTCCAATAGATGCCGCCCACGGGGATAAAAGAAAATGTATATTGCCTGTTGTCGTACTCCTTGTAATGGGGATTTACCCACCGGGGATGGCTGCCTATTTTATTCATTAGGTCGATGTTGACTCCCGGCATGAATTTGACGAACTCTATGGGGAGGCGTTCCCAACGCTGGGTCAAGAAAGAGGAAAGGACCACGTCAAACTGCAAGGATGTCTTGTTGTGTGGAGCTGCCAGTACGCCCGATATTGTGACATCCTTTCCATTTGTATAGCGCAGTACCTTCCCTATCGGATTTTCTTTTCCGAAGAGCTTTTGGGCATAAGACTCTGTCAACAAAGCCGACTCGGGAGCATTGAGCGAAGAACTTCCTTGAACTACCTGATAAGGAAATAATTGGAAAAAACAACTGTCCGCCACCAATACCCGGGCAGAATAGCGGTTGTGGTCATAAACTACATAGTCTTTTTCCAACAGGATGATTGAAGTCTGCTTGTCAATGTAGCGTTTGTCTATATAGATGCTGTCTTTTGCATGCGAAATATATCCCAAATGTCGATCTCCTTCCATCTCTCTCGCCACTCCATAGACATGTTCCCGGTCTATGCAATGTGTATCTACCGTCAGTTCTCTATGTATATATCGCATCAGCATGATGCAGCAGGCAAGGCTGAAGGCGAGACCCAGCAAGTTTATAACCGTGTATGATTTTGAGCGTATCAGGAAACGCCAAGCGTATTTCAGTGTTTTCATTATATGTCAAATTTATAATTTTTATGTCTTTTATTCGTTTTTCATAATGCTTGCCGGATTGATGTTGGCAGCCTTGCTGATTTGCCCAATAATAGTCAACAAGGAGATGGCAGTTGTTATGGCTACTGCTACGGCAAACAAGTCGAATGTCAAAGGGGCTTTGTGGGCAAAATCCTGCAAATAGAGGGTAATGGCAATCCATGACAAGGGTATGGATAGCAAAGTGGCGACTCCCATGACCGAGAGATACTTTTTAATGAGTAAGGGATAAATATCCTTTGCTTGCGCACCGTTCACTTTGCGTAAACCTATCTCACGGTAACGTTGCCGAATATCGAACAAGGATATTGACAATAATCCCAATGAAGAGATGAAAATGGCTATTCCGGCAAAGAGCGTATAAATGTTCACCACTTGACGGTCTTCACGATACATCTTTTGGAGTTCATCTTCTATCAGCGTATATTCAAAGTCGGTTCTTCCCGTAGATTCTTCGTATAAGCGGCGCAGGAAATCAATGACTTTGGCTTTATTCTCGTGCTTATACGAGGCTGTAACAGTATAAATTCCGCCTATGCTTGCATCGTGATAATAGATGACAACCGGTTGGATGGATTGTGAAAGGTGCCGAACATTGAAATCCTTTATGACCCCTACTATCTCGCAAGGTGGATTGTAGAAATCCGGTAAGCTGCTTGAGGCGTAGTGTGGTTCTTCAGGTTGCAGCTTGTCTTTGGTGATGTCTTTTATTCCATAGACTCTTTTAGCGGTTTCGTTGATAATTACCTTGAAACTGTTTTTGGTGAACGCTTCATCTATGGAGTCGTTCCATAGGCGCCCCTCTACAAGTTGAAAATCGTATATTGCCATGGAGTGGGTCGTTAAATGTGCAGATAATGCCGGATGGAAACCGTTTTCGGCTCTGTTGAGCGCAAAACTGTCAAAACGGAAGTCGGTGAACAGCAAGTCGTTTCCTCTGCTCCAATGCTCAAACAGAGTGCTTTCACTCATTCGTTTATTGACCAAAGCATTACTTATATATTGTCTTTTTCCTTCATCCAATCCCTCCTCTTTAGTTGTTTTATATAAGCCCAATTTATCGACATACATCCGGCAAGTTATCACATCGTGCGAGCGGAAACCGAGGTCGGCGCAGAGCATATACTCCAACTGCCGTACAAAGAATAGAGAAACGGTTATTATAAAGATGGTTACGACATATTGAAAACACAGTAATATCATGCGTGACCGTGTGGAAAAGCGTGAAGATGCCAGCTCGCGTATGGAGTTGACGGGTCTGCTACATGTGTATTTCAAGAACGGATAAACAGTAGTCAGCAATGGCAATCCTAAAAGTACGATGGCAGAGACCTTCCGGTCAAAGCCGGAGTCTGTTGTGGTAGGTATATAAAGTTCATGGAAAAAGAAAAACTTGGTTATTTCTATTAAAGCCCAGCAGAGGAGTAATGCCAGTCCCGTCAATAAGATGTTCTCGGCATATATTTGCAGGAAAATGTCTGTCCTGCCTGCACCGAACACCTTTTTCACCCCGAACTCTCTTGACCGCTTGGACATGATGACAGTGTAGATGTTGATGAAGTTCAGCAGCCCTATGATGCCTACCAGGAAGGCTACTACCATCAATACCCGGACATAGCTTTGGTTGCCATATTGATAGTTCTTGTTTTCTTTTCCGTGGTCTTTATCGTAATATAAATCTTTCAAAGGCAGATACTGATAGCGTACTGTCTCATAAGTGCTCCATTTGCTGCGGGGGTGTTCTTTTGAATACTTTTTATTCAGCAGTGCGATGTCTGTATCCGGTGCCATCAGCATGGCGTATATAGGGTCGAAAAAAAGGAATTCGTCCAATTCATCCGACATGAATATATCCGGCATCCATGATGTCTTGGTATCGGGGTCGTCCACCACTCCTATGATAGTGAATTTATTCCCTTTTGTGTTTTTGAAAGTAGCGCCTATGGCATTCTTTCCTCCCAGCTTCTTCATCCAAAAAGAACGGGTGATGACAACATCCCTCGGGCGGACTATTCTTCCGCTTCCGGCAATCACCCTATATGGAAAGATTTTGAAGAAGGTGCTGTCTACAGAAAAAGTGTTCGCTGCAATTTCTTGTTCACCGAACAGAACGGGCATATCCGATATTTGATAAATCACCGTAAATTGTTCTACGTCAGGATCCTTTTCCAATCCCGACCGGTAGCCTCCCAAGAAGTTCTCACCACTGCTGGTAGAGGTTTTTATCAGGCAAATGCGTTTATATTCGGGAAAGCATTGGTTCACTGTATTTTCTTGGTGGATATATCGGGCTACGGTGAGTACGCAAGCCAAACTGCACGCCAGTCCCAATACATTGATAAGGGTGTATGCTTTGAATTTCAGCAATGCATTGATGGCTAAGATTATTTGTCTCATAGTGCGTAGTTTTATTTCATTATCAATTCTTCCGCCTCGCCAAAGGTATCATATCCCGTTGTAATTACCCAATCTCCGGGTTGCAAACCTTCCGTAATCTCGTATTGTTGCGGATTTTGGCGACCGATGCCAAGCGGCACGCGCACGGCTTTTGTCTTTGCGGCGTTCAGTTTGTAAATCCATTGTCCGCCGGTACTCTGGTAGAAGTTGCCGCGCGGAATGACGAGCGCCTCCTCCGGCTGGCCGAGTTCTATCTGTACCCGGAAGCTTTTGCCTACACGTACGTTGTCGGGCATGTCACCGGTGAAGACGAGGTCTACGTCGAACGTGCGGTCTTTGACTTCGGGAACCACTTTCGTGATGCGCAACGGGTATTTTCTTCCCTGATAATTGATGGTGGCAGGCAATCCGGTGATAATGCGGTCGATGTAGTATTCGCTTAGGGAAGTATGCACTTTATATTGGTCCAGCACCTTGATTTCCGCAATGCTTTCGCCGGAAGCGACCTGCTGTCCCGGAGTCACCTTGACAAAGCTGAGCTGGCCGGCGACGGGAGCTTTTACCACCAGGTTGCCGAGCCGTTCGCAGGCGCGTTCATACTTCTTCCGTTCCCGTTCGCGGTCGTTCCTGATGAGGTCTTTGCGGATGACGGTGACGGCAGAGTCATGACGGAGGCTTTCCCTTTGAAGATGGGCATTTTTCACTTTATAGTTGTATTCGTCCTCGGAAACTTCGAGCTGCGCCTTACTCTTGATGCCCATGCGGTACTCCTCCTTGTCAAGGGCAAAACTCTTGCGCAGGCGGTTGAGGTCATAATCGGTCTGCAGGGCTTGTTGTTGCAGGTTCAGGCTTTTCTGCTCCATCTCAATCTCTTTTTCGCGGTAGGTGATGAGCTGCTTTTCCCAGTCGTCGCGCTGGTCTTCGATACTGCGCAGCAGGTCGGGGTTTTCCATGACGAGGATGGTGTCTCCTTGCCGGAGCAGGCTCCCCTCCTCTCCTATGATGCGTTCCACGCTTCCGGCTTCACGTGCATTGACCTTGATGGTAAGGATGGGCTGAATCACTCCCTCCACATCTACATATTCCATGAATTTGCCGTTCTTGACTTCGGCTATCTGTATGTTGTCTTGCTCGATGCGCAGTTTGCTGGGGCCCAGCGAAAGGGTGATTACATAGACCAAGAAGGCAAGGAAGGCAACGCCTCCCGCCAGATAGTAGCGGTAACGGATGTACCAGGGTTTCTTTTCAAGTTTTATATCCATAATGCAATATTTTATATACTCTTTTTTTACTTTTCAGATACCCCCTTCAGAAGTACTTCTGAATAAGGGTTCCGAGTTTTACTAAAACTTCACCGGAGATTTAGTAAATCGTCACCGGAGTTTTAGTAAATCTCCGGCCAGCTTTTACTAAAACTATTCCACGATTCTATTATTGTATAGATTCTTCATTAGTAACCCTTTCCAAGTCTTCTGCCAGTGGCCTCTCTTTTTCAAAGTCATATAGTGTGATGCTTCTCAGTGTATAGTACAAACTCCAATAGTTGTACAAAGCCGTTATATAGCTTCTCCGGGCCGTATCTTTTTCCGTGATGGATGCATTGAGGTCGAGTACCGAGGACTTGCCGAGCAGATAGAGTTTTCGGGCTACTTCGGCGCGTCGTTGGGCTGTATGGTCCGTGCGGGCGGCTATGTTTACCCGTTGCGCCTGCAGGTTGAATTGCTTCACGAGTTTCCGTACGTTCAAGTCGAAATCTGTCTTGTCCTGCTCCACCTGCGTGTAGACAAGGTCTCGGTTGGAACGGGCCACGCGTACTTGTCCCCTTCCGCGCCCCCAGTCCAGGATGGGGAGGGTAATGCCCAGGCTGACGTACTGCTGGTCCAGTGGATTCCGGTAGGCATCTTTCAGCTTGTCGGCAGTTTGCGTCAAGCCGAAGCGCAGGTAGATGTCTGCTTTCAGTCCGGCATTGGCCTTGGCGCGCGACACGGCACTCTCGCTTTCCACCTTGCGGCGTAGCATGTTCTGTATCTCCGGACTGTTTTCGTTGGCAAGCATCAGCGCGGCATCCAGGTCGATGTGCAGGTCGGGCACCCGGTTGTCTATCTTCACCTTTATATGGAGGTCTTCTTGGATGCCGAGGTAGGAACGGAGTTCCTGCATGCAGTTTTCCACTTCGATGCGGGCATTCATGCAGTTGGTTTCTTCGGTCAGTTTGTTGAGTTCGAGCTGTAACATCTCGTTCTCGCTGATGGTGCCGATGTTGTATCGTCCTTGCGCATATATATATAAGGTGTCGGCATTGGCGTAGTTGGCGTTGGCTATTTCGTAGTTGCTTTGTGCTTTGGCCAGGTTGAAGAACTTCTCTGTGGCATTGGCGGCAACAAGCTCAAGGGTTTCTACGTAGGTTTTCTTGGCTTCGCGATAACGGATAGGTTCGATGCGCCGGTCCCACTTCAGGCTGTTGTAGCCAAACAAGGACTGGCTGTATCCGATGTTGACGGGTGAAGTCTGCCAGGAATAAGTGTCGCTGCTGAAAAGGTCGAGACGCTGCGCAGCCGTTTCAATGAAAAAGGTTCCTCCGGTCCACGGCACGTTTTGTGTCAGACTCAGTGTCAGGTCGGTACTCAGCAGGTTCTGCTCTATGAACTTGACGTTGCCATCGCTTTGGGTCACTTTGTTGATGGCACGGTCCAGATAAGGATTGGAAGTAAGCTTGAGCGTCGGCAGGTAGTTGGCACAGTAGTATTTGTAGTTCCAATAAGCGGAACGGAAGCTATGGCGGGCGTTTTGGGCGTCGGGCGACTGCTGGCGGGCCTGCTCGATGGTTTCTTCCAAAGTCAGCTCCAGTGTGTGCTCTTGGGCAACGGCACTCGACATCAGACTGAATGTAATAAGCAATAAAAATATATTCCGGTGCATAGTTGTTTTCTTTACTCTATAAAGTTCAAATTCTATGCCATAAGTATAAGTTATTGTATTATAAGTGTTTGTTGTGGTTCGAAGCTTTCCAAACGTGTGCAGTTGCGCACAAAAATAGTGCGATAATGCACGCACAACACATGGATATTATACTTATCTTTGCCCGTACAAGAGATGTGGGATTGTGTAGGCCTTGCCTGCACGAAAAGAAAACAGATATGGAGCAGTTTGGTAAAATATTGATTGTAGATGATAACGAGGATGTCCTTTTTGCACTGAACCTTCTTCTCGAACCCTACGCCGAGAAGATAAAAGTGGCAGTGACTCCCGACCGCATCGAGCATTTTATGACCACTTTCCGTCCGGACATTATTCTGCTGGATATGAATTTCAGCCGTGATGCCATCAGTGGTCAGGAAGGTTTCGACAGCTTGAAGCAGATTCTGAGTATCGACCCGCAAGCAGTGGTCATCTTCATGACTGCCTACGCGGATACGGACAAGGCGGTGCGTGCCATCAAAGCGGGGGCTACGGATTTCATTCCCAAGCCGTGGGAGAAGGAGAAGTTGCTGGCCACCCTTTCTTCGGGCATGAAGCTGCGTCGTTCGCGGACCGAGATAAATCTGCTGAAAGAGCAGGTGGAAGTTCTGAGCAATGTCACAGCAGGAGGCTCCGAAGAGATTATTATCGGTGATTCTCCTGTCATGCAGCAAGTCTTCTCTACTGTGGAGAAGTTGCGCGATACGGATGCCAACATACTTATATTGGGTGAGAATGGAACCGGAAAGGATGTGATTGCCCGCCTGCTTTACCGCAATTCTCCCCGCTATGGAAAGCCGTTTGTTACGATAGACCTCGGCAGTATTCCCGAACAGTTGTTCGAAAGCGAGTTGTTCGGCTACGAGAAAGGCGCATTCACCGATGCACGGAAGGCGAAAGCCGGACGTATGGAAGTGGCAACCGGCGGTACGCTTTTTCTGGATGAGATAGGTAACCTTTCCCTGCCCATGCAGGCCAAATTGCTGACTGCCATCGAAAAGCGTTGTATCAGTCGTTTGGGAAGTACGCAGGCTACGCCCATTGATGTGCGGCTCATCTGCGCCACCAATGCAGACATCCGTCGGCTGGTGGACGAAGGAGACTTCCGCCAAGACCTGCTGTATCGCATCAACACCATCGAGTTGCATATTCCACCTCTGCGGGAACGCGGAAACGACATCCTCTTGCTGGCAGAGTATTTCCTGCAACGGTATGCCCGCAAATATCAGAAAGAGATGCGCGGGCTGACCCGCGAGGCGAAGAACAAGTTGCTGAAATATGCCTGGCCGGGTAATGTACGTGAGTTGCAGCATACCATGGAACGTGCCGTGATACTGGGAGGCGGCTCTTTGCTTCGTCCGGAAAACTTCATGTTCCAAGCTTCGGCTTCCCGCCAGAAGAAGGAAGAAGAAGTCCTCAACCTGGAACAATTGGAACGGCAGGCGGTGGAACGTGCCATGCGGCTCAGCGAGGGAAATGTGACCCGTGCCGCCGAATACTTGGGCATTACTCGCTTCGCCTTGTACCGGAAACTTGAAAAACTGGGCTTATGAAACGATATTCATTGATTGTGGCACTGCACATCATCGGCATAGCCTTCCTTTCGGTCGGCGTTTATCTGCTGGTGGATGCCGGACTGTGGTTCAGTGCACTGATGGCTTTTTTGATATTGCTGGCGATTGCCGTTCATCTGTACCGCCTGCAGATGATGCAGGTGCGCATGATGCGCCATCTGGCAGAGAGCCTGCGCTATGACGACATGATGCTGTCATTCCGTTCTCCCTACAAGAACCGGTCTATGGAGGATATGGTGGACGAGCTTTCCGAAGCGATGAGGAATTTCCGTACCCGCGTGCTGGAACGCAATGAGATGGAAGCGTGGCAAAAGCTGATACGTGTGCTGACGCACGAAATAATGAATTCAATCACTCCCATCATCTCCCTCTCCGAAACCTTGAGCGAGCGGGAAATGTCGGAAAAGAACTATCCCGTCATGCGGCAGGGAATGCAGACTATCCACCGCCGTAGTAAGGGGTTGTTGGAGTTTGTGGAGAATTACCGGAAGCTGACAAGACTTCCCGCCCCCGTCCGTCGTCCGGTTGCCGTCCGCGAGCTGTTGCAGGATTTGCAGAAGCTGTTTTCGGAAGAGTATATCCGGATAGAGCTTCCGGAGGCCGACCGCATACTCCAGATAGACCGGACACAGATAGAACAAGTACTGATTAATCTGATTAAAAACGCCAAAGAAGCATGTAGCAGGAAGGAACATCCCCTGATAGAAGTGAAGATGCTACCCGCCCTCTCGTGGCAATGCCTAATCACTGTCAGTGACAATGGTGAAGGCATTCTGCCGGAAGTGCAA
>ULSK01046197.1_pt1 | contig 17934 bp, 10 predicted proteins | sample 1956311 | NCBI WGS metagenome assembly ULSK01 (sample SAMEA4835706, study PRJEB28245) | human gut metagenome | biome: gut microbiome; material: fecal sample | place: Denmark | collected 2008 | reverse complement strand
ATGCGGCAGCCTCTTCATCGGTTTTGAACAAGCCGTCGATTTTGTATCCCCAGATTTCGCCGATGGTCATGCCTTCGTAGTATTGAGAAACGTTGAAATCTTTGGTGGGGTTGTCATATTTCGTGATTTTGGAGATGTTGTCACCCAAAGCGAAAGATACGCCATAAGTGAAAGGTTTGCCGGCTAGGTTGAATTTGTCGTTCCAGCTCAAAGTCAGTTCATAACCTTTGGTGCGCAAGTCGGCGGCATTTTCTTTCGGTGAAGCGGCTCCGTATACTCCGGGTAGTGTCTTACCGGGGACGAGCATGTCCTTCGTGTCGCGAATATACAAGTCTCCGGCGAATGTCAACCGGTTGTTGAAAAATCCGAGGTCTAGACCCAAGTTCCCATGAACAACGGTTTCCCAAGTGAAGTTACCTGCTGTGGGAGCGGAGACGGATGCGTAGGTGAGGAATTCGCCGTTTACCAGATAGTTTTGTTGCAACAAATCCAATGTCTGTATATAGGGGTAGGGGCTGGATATGGCCTGATTGCCGAGCGACCCGAACGATCCGCGGATTTTGAAATTGGAGAATGTGTTGCGTATGGGTGCGAAGAAAGGTTCTTCACTTACACGCCAACCGGCCGAAACCGAGGGGAATACCGCTGCTCTCTTGTCCCTGCGGAAACGCGAAGATGCATCCCAGCGGAGGTTTACTTCTGCCAAGTATCTTCCTTTCCAGTCGTATCCTACACGTCCGAAGAAACTTTCGAGTGCCCATTCGTATTGTCCTCCTTCCAAAGAGACACCTTCGGTGTGGTTACCCAAGTTGAAGTCGTTCAGGTTGTTGGATTGTATATCCATCATTGTGGAGTAAAGATTCTTTTGATAATCTTGCTCGTAGTTGAAACCGACGAGTCCTCTTATGTGGTGGTGGTTGAATGTGTTGTCGTAGCTTAAATAGGCATCGACCATGTGGTAGTACTCGCTATTATTACGTTGACGCAATTTGTTTTTGAACAGGTCTCCTGTTACCGGGATAATGACTCCGGGCTCCGTCGAATATTCTGCGGGGGCTGTACGTACGACTTTGTCTTGTGTGTCGTATCGGAAACTGTAATTGGCGTGCAATGTGAGCCCTTTATAGAGTTTGAATGTAGCGTTCACCGATGTTGTCAAACGTTTGAATTTATCGTCTGTAAAGGTGTTACCATCGGCGGTCATGATGTGTACGCCATCGGTGGGTTGTTGCGCAATGATCGGGGTACTGAACACGTGGGTTCCGTCGGGGTTGTAAGGCATTAAGAAAGGCATGGCATGGAACGTGTAGTTCGCGATGTTGTTGCCGTTTTCCAAACCGGGCGCTTTGTAGCGGGAGTGATACAAATGGCTGGTGACCGTCAAGTTGAACCAGTCTTTTATATCGCCGCTGATACGGGCACGGATATTGGCTGTTTCGAACCTGTCAGTGTTTTGTTTGTATATACCGTCTTCGGTATGGTAGTTGGCGCTAACGAAGTAGTTTAACTTTTGTGTGCCACCGGTAATGCTCAAATTGTTGTCCCAAGTGGGTCTTGAATTGCTAATGAGGTAGTTGTACCAGTCAAAGTTGGCGTAATGCATGTATTGGTCTACTCCACCTATGTTTTTGATAACTGTCCACGGACGCTCGGGATTTTCGGTCTTGTCGTACCGGCGAGCTTCCAATTCGGCGAAGTCTTCCTCGGTGTATTTGGTGTAGCGTGTCCCGTTGTAGGACATCAAGTATTCATCGACCAGTCTTGCTGCATCGTAACCTGTGGTAAGGAAATTGGTCTTGACTGTCGAGCTCGAGAAGCTGAATCGTCCGTTGTAGCTGACTTTGGCCGTGCCGTCTTTTCCTTTTTTCGTGGTTACCAAGATTACACCGAACGAGGCTCTTGCACCGTATATGGCCGCCGAGGATGCATCTTTCAACACCGAGATGGACTCGACGTCCCGGGGATTGATATTGTCGAGGTTGCCTTCGACACCGTCGATAAGAACCAATGGTTTGGCATCTTGGTTGATCGAGCCGAAACCGCGGATATTGATGTTCGTTCCTTCATTAGGCTTTCCCGATCCATAGGTGATATTGAGGTTGGGCACAGCTCCTTGCAGGGCACGGCCGAGGTTGGAAACGGGACGGTCTTCGATTTCTTTCGAAGATATGGCATCAACAGCTCCGGTCAGATTGGCTTTTTTCTGAGTTCCGTAACCGATGACTACGACTTCATTCAGCGCTTTCGTGTCTTCGGTCATTTGGACATTGACCGTCTTTTGTTTGTTTACTTTGACCGATTCTTGCAGATATCCGATATAGGAAAACACAAGAGCGATACCCGGTGCGGCTTTGATAGAATAGTTTCCGTCGATGTCGGTCACCGTGTTTCCATGCCCTTTCGCAGTGATGTTTACGCCGATGAGCGGCACACCTTTCTCATCGGTAACTTGCCCTACGACTGTAAAAGTCTGGTTGTTTTTTGTACTGTTTCTTTTGGATAAGACGATGTGATTGTCTTTTACTTCATAATCGATGTCTTGACCTTGAAGAATCTGAGAGAGTGCTTTTCCGAGGGGCGCATCTTTTAAGTCGATATTTACCCGATGGTTTAGATCTACATCATTCACATTGAAGAAGAATGATTTGCCTGTTTGCTTTTTCACTGCTTCGATGGCCTCCTTTACGGTTACGTTATTCAATTTCAGAGAAACGTTCTGAGCTTGAATGACAACCGTATTACAGAATAGCGCAAACACGAGTAGCAGGGTTCTGTAATGCTTAATCATTGATTGGTTTGATTAAAGGTTAGTATTAAAGTTTTTTAGTTAATAGTCATAAAACAATATTCTTGTTATATAATTAGGACAAGTCTGTATGTTTATCGGGTAGTCGATAACGAAATATTTTTTCGTGATTTTTTTGTTACCGAATGAAAAACTATCTAAAACTATATGAGTGGATACGCACCTGTATTGATTTATTCGGCTTGCGGTGTCGATTCTTTATGCCATGCGATGTTCTTTTGTTTCCATCGGGGAATCAATATTTGGGATAGGGAGGTCGAGAACCGGGTGAAATTTTTTTTATTTTCGATGGTCCAACCAGATTCGGCATAGGCTGCTATGCGGGGAAACACTTGGCGTTGCATATCTTCGATGCGAGGTATCCATTCGCTCCACATTTGACAGCCCGATCCCAACAGCAGCGGTTTGTATTTTCGGTCTATGCCTTTGGGAAAAGGAGAGAAATCGTAGGCTTTTTTCAAAGGAATTTTGGTATAATTATAATCGAGGTAAGTATCCCTGTGCGATGAGTTGATGACTCGATGACCTTGTTTCAGCGCTTCGGCTATGAGGGCGGTGTCTCCTTTCCAAAATTGAACGACGGCGTAAGGAGCGAGGGTATGGGTACTTTCGTTATCGGAGTCGGCCCACTCGTGAATGTTCTTGCCCATGATGTCGTTCCACCCGATCATCGTGTGTCCTTTACTGTGTATGAGCGAGGCGACCCGGTTGGTGAACAGCATTTGCACTTCGCTATAATTGTCGAGGTTCTTTTCTTTCATGAAGCGGCTGATGTCGCTGTTGGCTTCCCACGATTCGGGGTGGACTTCGTCTCCGCCTATGTGTATGTAGCGACTTGGAAACAAATCGAAAATTTCGTCGAAAACATCTTGTATAAATTGTATTACACGTTCGTCGGCTACATTGAATACTCCCCACGTGGGGTTGAAATATGTGGCCACGGTAGGGGGCGTTTTCAAGGAACCGAGCTCGGGATAGGCGGCTATGGCAGCCGAGGTGTGTCCCGGCATTTCGATTTCGGGGACGATTTCAATGTGCCGTTCGGCCGCAAAGTCTACAATTTCCCGTATGTCTTCTTGGGTATAGTAACCGCCATGAATGTTAACATCGTAGAGGGGACTGTTCCAACCTCCTATTTGGGTGCTGTCCCGATATGCTCCTATCTGGGTGAGTCGCGGATATTTTTCGATTTCGATACGCCACCCTTGATCGTCGGTGAGATGCCAGTGGAATTTATTCATTTTCAAATAGGCCATCTCTTCCAGAAGTTGCTTTACGACGACTTTCCCTTTGAAATGGCGTGCTTCGTCGAGCATAAAGTCTCTCCATTCGTATTCGGGTTTGTCGAATATTTCCATGCAGGGTATAGCCAGTCTGTTTTGTGCCGCTAGCTGCCGTAACGTTTGGATTCCGTAAAAAACGCCGGCATTTTCAGCACCTTCAATGACGATCGAATCAGCCGAAATGTTCATGCGGTATCCTTCGGCTCCCAGCGATTCTTTGAGTTTTCGGTTCGTGATTAGGAATATATTGTTGTCGCCTCGTTGTTCGTGGAGGTTAATATTGATATCTTCTTCTATATAATGTTTTAACAGCCGGGCGTTATTCTTGTCGTTGAGATTGATAATGCCTGTTTTTGCGGTGAGGGCGAAATATCCTTCCCGCATCTCTATCGATTGGGGATATGGGATTAATAACGGTTGTGCCGTAGCCGTCACCATGTACAAAAAGCTGACTATTAAAAAAATAAGTTTTTTGTTCATGAGGTAAGACTTAATTTAGTTCGATCCATTTACACCCGAGAACCGATTTCGCGCGAATCTTTTTGCCGGTCGCCTGTATGGAAATATTTGTTTTTCGGGCGGTATTCAAGTGTACCTTAGAGATGATGGCTTCATCGGGTATAATATGCAAAGTGCCGTTTTTCTTGTGAACCTGACAATTGTAAGCCAGAATAGAGCCGTCTTTTCGTATGAGGACATAGGCTGATGTGAGAGCGCACTCTTCCATGACTTTGAAAATTTCTTGAACCGTATTGTCTCCGGCTCCTCCTCTTTCTTTAAATTGACAGATTGTATTTTCATCGTCGGGGCGCAACCACGGACTTATCATATCTAAATATTGTTCTCCCACGATAGAGTCGACGACTAATCCGTGGTGTTTTTGCTCGGGATTTTCTACATATAGTTTGGCTTCTATATAGGGGTCGGGAATGAATCCCCAGCGCAAATGACCGTCTTCTCTCATGATTTGGGCGCAGGCCCCGAGCGTGTCCATGAAATCGGTTAGATAAAATTCTTCACCGGTCAGCAGATACAAGTAGTAAGAGGCGTAGATTTTCCATGCCGTCCAGCCATGCGGAGAGTTCATGGCTTGATTGGGAATAAAGTAAACGTCGAGAGCTTCCCAGTATCGCAGTGTGGCTCCCCTCATGCGGCAATCGGGGATTAATAATTGTTCAAGACATTTATGTTTGTCCATCAGATATCGGGCGGCTTCGCTGTATTTCTTCTGCTGTGACGGTTCGGTAGTTTGCAATCCATACATGCCTAATTGCAGGGCGCTGCAAGTGATCATGCCGTCTTCGAAAGTCATGTCGCCTTCGGTCTCTATGTCGTCGAGTCGTCCGCATAAATCGTCTACGGCTTTTCGGGCCGAGTTTAAATGTCGTTCGTGGCGTTCTTTCCAAACGGGATTCGCGATGAGCTTTTCTTCGGCAGCCACCAATTCGAGCATCGATTTGGCTGTATAGATAACAGCCGTGTAATGAGTTCCTTGCGAGCGATAAGCTCCGTCGGGCCCTTGTATTTTATCGGAACAGAGATAATCTGCGATGTGGGCGGCTTTTTCCAAGTAATGTTTTTCTCCCGTATATTCCCATAGGTCGACCAGCATTCCCATTAGGGCAGAGAAATTTTGTATGCGGTGAGGCAGTGATTTCGGGTTAGGCAGCCATGTGGTTGTGTCGATAATTAGAGGCAGAGTGTTGTCGAACCGTTCTTGCAAGGCGTTGTCTTTTGCCGTGTCGGGGAAATGTTTTGCCGCAAGAAAGGCGGTGTAGTATCCGTAAAATGTTTCACAGGCGTTGGAGAATAAGGGTTGGTTCTCGGCTACGAAGTTTCGGGCATTTTTCATGTACCACGACCACGGTTGCCGAACGAATATGCGGGCTTCTGCCGTTTTCCCCGATCGGGTTGTCGCCGTGATTTTATACTCTCCTTTTTGAGTCGGGCGGAAACAGGTCGTGTACAGATTGCCTTTTTTGTCGGTCGTGAGGCTTTTTTGATTTTTTATGCCGGGGCCTTTTATTGCGATGCTTATCGAGTCGGTCGAATACCCCCGTACGGATATGCTTTCTTTCGATGTTATGGTGTAGCGGTCACACTCGATCATGGGAACAGCAGCCCATTCCGAAAGTTTCGATTTTACGTCGGGAAGGGACTGTATTTGTCCCATGTGTATATGCCAGCATTTCGTCTCTCCGGGAGCCAGCTCCGTTAAGTTCTGGGGATGCCTTTCCGGCAGAGGTAAGCAATGTAGCATATCTAAACTGGCAGTTCTTATTTGATGTCCCCATTTCCATTTAAGCCAACCCTCGTAAATGTAGTTTATGGCGTATGAAGCAACCGGTTCGGCCGTTGTAAAACCGAATATGGTTTGTTTCGGAGACATGAAATAGCCCCATGCGAAGTCTTTTTCACAACGTAGCATAGTGGGGAAAAATTTAGTGTCCCATTGAGGGTAGGCGTGCATTTCACTATCGATACCGAGAATCAGCCTGCTTTGTTTCGGGGCGTATGGTGTACTCCCCGTGTTGGTCATGGAGCATTTGACGATGAGATGGTCTTGCGCCGGGACGTACGAGATATTGTATAAAATATGGTCTTTTTCGCCGATAAACGATCCCGGATTTTTTTTATCGTGAGCCAGCATGATACCGTCCCAAGCCGGTCCGGCCATTCGGTCGTGGCGAAAGGGTATGGTTTTCCATACGCCATGTTCCCGAAATTCATATCGGTCTACTGTACCGTCCGAAAGACGAATAAAGGCTTTCCAGTTTTCTCTTTCGATGATATATTCTTCTCCGCTTTGCTTAGCAAAAACATTGAAAGAGAATAGAATACCGAGTAGTAAAATGAATCTTAACGGATAAACCGAACGGCAAATAGTAACTGTTTTGAGCATGGTTTTAGGTATGAAACGGGTAGTTAGACAAATTGGATTTGTCTATTACACCAATAAATATCGAATGTGTTTATTGAAATATTTCTATTTCGTTTTTGCGGATTTTATAGTGGTAGTTAAATTTGTTTGTGGCAGCCATGATATTCATAATTTCATCGATATTGTTCGATTCGATAATGAAGTCGCCGTAGAATATCATTTTTTTCAGGGTCTCGTCTTTAATGGTAATATTCACATCGAATGCTCGTTCCAAAGCCAAAGCGATGGTTTCCATGTTTTCCTCGTCGAAATACAGGTGACCGTTTATCCACGCGCTTGTATTTTCTGCCGCTATGGTCTTTAATGTGGTTTTTTTGTTTTGTTTGTCGTATTGTGCTATCTGATTCGGTTTTAATATCGTGCTTTCAAGAGAATCGTATAGCATCACCGAACCTTCTAACAATGCGACTTTGATATTCGGGTCTTCTGGATAATTTTTGACATTGAATTTTGTCCCTAAGACCTCTACTTTTATATCGTCCGATACGACCTGAAACGGGAGATTTTTGTTTTTGCTGACCTCGAAGTATCCCTCTCCGCATAGCGTGACATCGCGGTTGTTGATACCGAAGTTGTTGTCATATAATAGTTTTGAATCGGCATTGAGCCATACCGATGTTCCGTCCGGGAGAGACAGTTTTAATTTCGATCCTCGTGGAGATTCTACCGAATAGGATAGTGTTTGATCGGAGAGTCTTTGATTCCCAGTAAAGTACATTACTCCTATTCCTGCAAAGAATGCAATAATGATACATGCCGCTATATAAAAAATCCGATTCCAATTTGGACGTGAGATATAAATGTCTTGTTCTTGGTTTTTTTGAGCGATCCGGTCTTTGAATTGTTGAAAAGCCCGGTCTTTTAATTTATCGAAGTTTTTCTTTTCGTAAATGCTGGAAATCAGCCAAATTTTTTGTATTTCCGAAAAATAGGCTTTGTTGTCTTCATTTTCGTCAATCCATTCTTTCAATACCTTTAAATCGGTAGAAGATATTGTCCGATTCAAAAATGAAAGAATCAGATTATTTATGTGCTCGGTATGTATGTCGGCTCTCTTCATATTCAAAGGAAAGACAGATGTTTTTTTTCTTTGGGGTAGTCTGTATGAGTGGTTTTAAATAATTTTAAGTATTTAGGAAATCTAATAGTTTTTTTATAGTGTTATAATAAAGTCCATTCGATAACAGAAATAGTAAAAGTACGACAAGGTAGTCTTTTAATTCTGTTCTCAGTTTGGATAGGGCATTCTTGATATGATATTTTACAGTATTAACGGATATATTCATTTGGGATGCTATCTCTTCGTATTTCATATCGTGATAACGGCTCAATATAAAAGCCGTTCGACACTCTTCTGGAAGTGTATGGATAGCAGATTTTATCGTTTTTTCAAGTTCCGTTTCGAGCATTTTTTCCAAAGGGTGCTCTTCTTCTATAAAGTAGAAGGATTCTATCTCGGGGTAATCTTGTAGCGAATTGATAGAAATTTCTTTGGCAATGTACTCTTGCTGTAAATAATTGATAGATCTATTTTTTACACTACGTATGAGGTATGATCGTAACGAAGTATGAATATTCAGATTTTTCCGTATTTCCCAAATGTTGTAAATTACATCTCCTACAACCGTTTCTGCCGCATCGTTATCGGAAAGATAACCTTTGGCTATGGCACATAAATAACCGTAGTATTTATCGTAAATGTATCGAAATGCTTGTTCTTCTCCTGATTGCAAACTTTCTATGATATTATTTTCGGTTATTTTCATGGATTTATTAACAGAGAAGCATTGTGATATAAATATATATGCCGCAAATATAATATAATAAAATCGGTTTTTCAAAGAATCTACTTGGTGTGTCGTAAAAATATTTAAAATCGAAAGATTTGTTTCCTTGTTTATGAAGTACTTATCTTAATATTATAAATTAATATTCCACAATTATAGATTTTATTCTTGACCTTTTAAGGGTTATTGGCTTTTTGCGTGTCATATAAATGACATGAATATTTAATCCTAAAATTTTTAAACATGAAAAACTTATCTTTTTTCATTTTAGTATTTTTCTTATCGTTTCTTAGTCCGGCTTTTGCCGCTTATGACAATCTTTATTTGGTAGGTAATGCTACGGAAGCAGGTTGGGATCCGGATGCTGCTATCCCGATGGAAAAGCAGGAGTCTGGTATCTTTACGTGGACAGGAACTTTATCGGATTATAGTATAGATGAAGGCCGGTTCAAATTTTTGGTGTCGAATAAATGGGAACCTTCCATTACTTGTCGTATAGATATAGCCGGACATTTGCTCGTCGAGTCGGGAAAGGAATACGATTTGTATGAGAGGGCTACTGCCAATGATGGCTTCGATAATGCATTTCAAGTGCCTGTTACGGGTGTCTATACAATCCGTGTCGATTTGAATACAATGAAGATGGTTTGTATCGGAGGAGATGTGATTACCCGAGAGAATTGGGAGTATGTGAGACCCGAAATCGGGGCTGACGGCGAGGGACATGTGTTCCCGGGAGTATGTGTGCCTTTCGGTATGGTGAAATTAGGAGCCGATTGTGGAGACCGAACCAATAACTCGGGTTGGGGAAAGGGTGGCAATATACAAGGTTTCAGCCATTTGCATGTGAGCGGAACCGGCGGTGGTCCCAAGTATGGAAATATTTTATTTCAACCGATGACCGGAGATTTGAACCTTTCGGATTATTCGTCGGCACGTTCCAACGAGAGATTCGGTTTGGGCTTGTATGAAGTTTCTTTGAGTAAGTATAATGTGGGAGTGAGACTGACGGCATCTGCTAAGGCTGGATTTCATGAATATACTTTCCCCCAATCGGAGTCTTCAAAGATATTGATCGATGCAGGAAGTTGTCTGACACTACATGTCGAATCACAGGAATTGGTAGCCTCGGGGGTAAAAATTCTTTCGAATAAAGAAATCGAGGGTTATTCGACCGTCAAAGGAGGCTGGAATTTAGGTGGTCCTTATACGGTGTATTTCTACGCTTTGTTGGATACCCCCGCCGATGAGTATACTGTTTGGAAAGGGACGTCTACCCAATCGGGCGAGCAGGTAGATGCAACGGGAACAGAGAAAACCGGGGCTTATTTCGGGTTTCATACGACAGAGGGTCAAAAAGTGAAAGTAAAAGTAGGAATATCGTTTATTAGCACAGAGAAAGCCAAAGCGAATATTTCGGAACTTCCGTCTTGGGACTTTGACGAAATTCGCAATGCAGGAATCGCACAATGGAAAGAGGTGTTGAACACTGTGGAAGTCGAGGGGAACGATAATGACAAGACTATTTTCTATTCGGCATTGTACCATGCCTTTTTACAACCTACCGACCGCACAGGAGAGAATCCTTTGTGGGAATCGTCCGAACCTTATTTCGACGATTATTATGCCATCTGGGATACATTCAGAGCTACACACCCGTTGTTCGCTCTTTTGAAACCTTCTCGCCAAGCCGATATCGTACGGTCCATGATAGATATTTATGAGCACGAGGGATATATGCCGGACGGCCGTAGCGGGAATTGTAACGGTCGTGTACAGGGGGGCTCGAACAGCGATGTACTGATTGCTGACGCTATCGTGAAAAATTTACCGGGTATTGATTACGAAAAAGGATTGGCCGCAATGATTAAAAATGCCGAGGTAGAACCGGAAAACCCGAGAAATGAAGGTCGTGGCGGTGTCGAGGAGTATAATACCAAAGGATATATTTCCACGATGACCGAGCGGTCGGGAACTCGCACATTCGAATATGCCTATTGCGATTATGCAATCGCTACCGTAGCAAAGAAATTGGGTAAACAAGATGTTTACGAAAAGTATCTCGAACGGTCGAATAACTGGAAAAACTTGTGGAACGACAACATCAATAGTCTTGGATTCAAAGGATTCTTGTGGCCGAAAAATGGTAGTGGCGACTGGGTGAACGAGAAAGATTACAATGTTTTCCGTCGCGATGGTTGGGAAGGAATCGTATATGAATCATTCCCGTGGGAGATGTCGTTTTACGTGCCTCACGATGTGAACGGGCTGATTGCGAGATGTGGCGGTAAAGAGGCTTTCTTGAAGCGGCTGGATACATATTTTACGCATGTCCAAGACGGGTTCGACCAAAACAGCTATATGGGATTATTCCAAATAAGCAATGAGCCGGCATTTTTAGTGCCGAGCCTGTATAACTATGTGAATCGTCCCGACAAGGCGGCGGAGATTGTCCGTAGGGTTTTGAAAGAGCGATATAATACGACTGCTACGGGGTTGCCCGGAAATGACGACTCGGGGTCGATGTCGGCTTGGTATATATTCCATGCGATGGGATTTTATCCTAATGCGGGACAAGACATATATCTTATTTCAAGTCCGGTATTTACGAAGACGACAATTAATCTCGACGGAGGAAAAGTGTTTGAAGTATTGGCTCCTAATGCAAGCGATAAGAATATCTATATTCAATCGGCCAAACTGAACGGTCAAGAGCTCGGTCGGTGCTGGTTGAAGCATGAAGAAATCGTTAATGGCGGGACTTTGGAGCTTGTCATGGGCGATAAACCGTCCGATTGGGCTATCGATGGAGAAATGCCTCCATCGTCGCCGATAGGAGTTGAAGAGGTTTCTCCCGAAATAGATTCACCGCAAGTGCGTATACACTCTTACAGTGCACAGGTAAGCAATAACGAAGCGGCTTATTGCCTTTTTGAGGAGCCGGGAAAGGGGGTGAAATGGTGTGACAATAAGAGTACCAATCCCTGGGTGATCTTTGAGTTGGCCGATGTGTATATGGTCGATCGTTTTGTCTTTCGGGATTCGAAAACGGTAGAGGGAAATAACAATGTTCATTCCTATCGTATTTACGTCAGCAAGACGGGAAACGACGGTGATTGGGAAGAAGTGGTGAATCGCAACGATGCAGAAGCGGGAAATGCTAATGTAAAGGATCATCGTTTGGCCGAGCCTAAGGAAGCCCGGTTTGTTAAGTTTTCGATGGAGCTTCCTACCGGTGAAAATGCCGTGCGTATCTATGGATTCGATATTTACGGTAAGTTGAAAGAAAGAACGGATAGGGGCAATTTGGTGAGTGTAGGTAAAACGTTTTTGAAGTCCTCGGGGGCTAAATCGTTTTATACCAATGCCCGGCATATTTTTGACGGGTTGAATGAAAATACCGAGTATCATTGGGATTTCGATAGGTCTGCCGCCGATAAACATTATTGCATTCTCGATTTGGAAGACGAATATGATGTAAATGCGTTCAAGGTATATGATGCGAATCAAATCGAAGGGTATAATATCTATGTGGCCACAGAGACCCTCGATCTTGATAAAATAAATAATAGTGCAGATGAGAATAGCGTTTGGACTCTCGTTTCATCGGGCGATTTGAATAAAACGAATAAGTCGGTGACCGTGGATAGGGTGAAGGCTCGTTATGTGAAGATTGAAATTCCAAGCGGAAATATAGACGGAGAGTCGGCAACCGTTACCGAGTTTGAGGTTTATATGGACGGTACTTCTACCGGTTTGACGGGAACCGAAAGAGAAGTCACCTTACTTTATCCCAATCCTGTGAAACGGGGGGAGCCTTTGAACGTGGCGGCTCAGGGTCGATTGAAGATATATACTATCGACGGCGTGAATGTATGCGATGTAGTCGTTGACGGAGAAGCGAGTGTCTCGACTCAGAATTTTATACCGGGTATTTATTTGGCTGTGGTGTCTGGGAGCGCTGGCGATAAATCGTTCAAATTGGTTGTAGAGTAAGTTGCTGTTTTAATGACGTTTATTGTCATTGATATTGAAAAACGAAAAGACTGTCCTTGATTTGCAAGACAGTCTTTTTTGTATGCCCGATTTTGGGAAGCAAAGACAGTTTTTCTCCGATTTGATTAATAGGCCGTTAAGATAGCTGCATTTTTGTAATAAATTATCTGTTCCTTTTTAAAATAATATTACATTTGTGTGCAGAATAATCTACTTGTCGAATTAAAGAATCAATGTTGTGCTGTTTAATTCCTTAGAATTCATTTTGTTTTTTCCGATTGTATGCTTGGTTTATTACCTGTTGCCGGGTATTAAAGGACGTACGATATTTTTGCTTCTGGCCAGTTACTATTTTTATATGTGTTGGGAGCCGGTATATGCGTTGTTGCTGTTGACAAGTACATTGATTACCTATATTTCGGCCTTGTGCATGGACCGTTCTCGGTCTCGTCGATGGCGTAAGATTTCATTATTCTCGGGGATATTTATCAATTTGGGTATCTTGTTTTTCTATAAGTACTATGAATTTGCGGGTTCGTTGATTACCAATTTTTTCTCTCTCCTAAATATAGGAATCGAGATACCTCGATGGAATGTGCTATTGCCGGTGGGAATTTCGTTTTATATATTTCAAGCTGTCGGTTATGCGGTTGATGTGTACAGAGGAACGATAAAGGCAGAAAAAAATTTTGTAGTATATGCCCTGTTTATTTCTTTTTTCCGCAGTTGGTCGCCGGTCCTATCGAACGAGCTAAAAATATGCTTCCTCAGTTTAGAGAAAAACATAAGTTTTCGTATGAGAATTTTGATGCAGGACTTAGACTGATGATATGGGGCTTTTTCATGAAATTGTGTGTAGCAGACCGAGTTTCTACTTATGTCGATGCCGTGTACAATAATTATATGGAACATTCGGGAGTCAGTTTGTTGCTGGCGACCTTTTTCTTTACCTTCCAGATTTATTGTGATTTTGCCGGGTACTCTTTGATTGCCATAGGTTCTTCGAAAATGATGGGCTTTACTTTAATGGAGAATTTTCATCGTCCCTATTTTGCGAAAAGTATCAAGGAATTTTGGCGGCGTTGGCACATTTCGTTGTCGACATGGTTCAAAGATTATTTATATATTCCGTTGGGAGGGAATAGAGTGGGGCATTACAGACATTTGTGGAATTTGTTTGTAACCTTCTTGGTGAGTGGAATTTGGCATGGAGCGAATCTTACATTTGTTTTGTGGGGTAGTTTGCATGGGCTGTACCAGATTGTCGGAATTGAAAAAAACAGATTGCTCCCGAAGGTAAATGTATCCAAAAGATTGCATGCGGTTTTTAATTGTTTGGTAACTTTTGTATTGGTTATGTTTGCTTGGATTTTTTTCAGGGCGAATGATCTTCATTCGGCATTCAGTATCATTGCAAAAATTTTTACCGACCGAGGTCCGTTATTTACGGGGGAAGGAATACCTTCGTTGCTGTTAGGATTTATGTGTATAGGTATTTTGATGTTGAAAGAGATAAAAGATGAGATGTCTATAAAAGTTCACGCTTTAAATTCTAAGAACTATTGGGTGAGAATCATATCTATATCTCTCTTTATTGCGTTTATTATATTGACGGCTTCATTCAACGGTGGAGCGTTTATCTATTTTCAATTTTAGATGACCGATTATGAACCGAAGTATATTTAAGTTGGTGAAAACGTGTGTGTCGATTATTGTAATCGTACTTGTTTTCGATGTTATATTCGGGCAAGTCATGTCATTTTATTCTAAAAGGTATGGGCTTCCGGGAGATTATGCGAAGATAGAGTATCTGTTTCATCAGGCAAATGAAGATGTGGTGATTATCGGGTCTTCTGTCGCGATTAATAGTTTTATGCCGGATATCATGATGGATAGTTTGGGAATTTCTGTTTTTAATGGGGGGTGTAATGCTCAGAACATAATATTTTTCAGATGTATGATAGACGGGCTGCTTGAACACCATCGACCACGGGGAGTTATTTTAGCTTTGCAGCCCGATGATTTATCGGACGATCATATCGGTAGAATTGAGTTACTAAATCCTTATTACGGGAGAAATCCGGTTATAGATTCTGCGTTGGTCTTGCAAAATGATGGAAAAGGCTCTGCTTTTCTTCGATCTAATTTGTATAAATATAATACCGTGTGGTTCCGTATTTTCTTACAATCTTTTTTGCCGAGAGAAGAAATGGCAAATCATGGATTTGTAGCGAAACATAAACCCAATAATTTGCCTATCTTTGAAAATTATGGAGACGAACCTGATGATGATTTTATTTACTCGGTAAAATTAGAATATTTGAAAGCGATTATAACGCAGCTACGATCGAACAATGTAGAATTGGTGGTCGTTTTTCCTCCATATTATCGTAAATTGAGGCACGAGGGGAATCCCTATTCGAAAAGGGTTATTACAGAGTTGTGCCGAGAGAATGGAATTCGGGTGATAGATGATAATCAAATGGAGTATTTTTTTGATAGACCGGAGCTGTTTTATGATAACATGCATTTAAATGGCGATGGCGCTCGGATTTTTACCGATATATTTATAAACCAAATTTTAAAGAGTGATTTTTACAAAAAAATAAAGCGTAAGAAAAATGAGACCGAATTGGGTGTGTAGAATGGGGAAAATAATGTTGCTTTTGATTTTGAGCTTGGGTGCATGTTCGGAAGAAAAAGAAGGTGAATTGTGTTTCGTGGGCGACTCGTTGGTCGCCGGGTGGGACGTAAAAGATGCTTTTCCCACATGGATTGTACGAAACGATGGTGTAAGTGGTGCAAAGTTGGAGGATATTGCTACTTGGAATCTGAATTATCAAGACAAAAATGTAGTGATGTTGATAGGAACGAACAATTTGGGAGGGAAACTTTTCAATGATGCTACGAGGCAAGAGTTCATTACCGATTTTGTCGATGAGTATAAGAGGACGATCGAAGGATTGGCCCCACGTCGGGTGTTCGTTATTTCTATTTTACCTAGAAATCGAGAGATCGATAACCCGCATATAAACGATTATATCAAAGAGTTGAACTTTGCGTTATCTCAAATGGTCGAGACGTTGAATTATGGTGTATTTTTAGATGTGTATGACGATTTTGCCTATGAAGATAAAATGAATATGAACTATTCGTTAGATGGATTACATTTGAATGATTTGGGGTATAATATTCTCAATGTGAGGTTATCGAAGGAATTATGAAAAAGAGAGTTTTATTGTTGTTTATAGGAATAATATCTTTTTTGAGTGTATGGTCGCAAAATGACTCGTTACAATCCAAGTCGATTTTTGTGGGTGTGAGAAATAATAAATATGCGTCGATCGGGTTTCAGGCAAAGAATTGGTCGGTGGGATTGGAAAATACTATATTTATACGCCATCTGAACGAGCAATATATCCGAGCGAACGGAACTTTCCGCTACTCTACGGGTGTTTGGGACGTAAAATTTTCTGCCGAAGCTTTTTTCGGGACCAATTATGCTGGGCGTTTTTATGATAGCGGATTGAAGATCGGCTTGGATAAGAAGATAGGGCGAGTGGAGTTCGGTGCTGGTGTTATGCCAATGTACGATTCAGGTATGGGATATAACACTTGCTATACGGTACATGCTGCTTGTCGTGTGATCCAAGAGGCTGCATTGGTTTTGGACATAACGAATATTCCGGAGTATCGTATGGTCGAACATCGTATTGTTCCGGGCATTCTTTTTCGAGCTCATAAGCTATGGGTTCGTCCTGAGTTGTCCATACCTTTGAATGATAATGTACAATTTACCAGAGTGCTGATTTCTTTCCGATATGATTTTTTATTGAAATAATGTTACAATTCGACATTGATGTAAAGACAGGTATCCGATTAAGGGAGGTTACGTTGAACGATGCCCCTATGATTTATCGAGCCATTGCCGATCATAGGGATTATCTGAAAACGTGGTTGCCTTTTGTTGCTAATCTTTCGGAACAAGATGAAATGGACTTCTTATCGCAAGTATTGTCTTTCCCGGAGGAAGAAAGAAATTTTACTTTTGTAATAGAATGTCGAGGAGAGTTTTGTGGATTGGTCGGGTTTGTGAATTCCGATTTTGTCAATCATCGTACCGAAATCGGTTATTGGCTGTTGCCCGAATATCAGCGACAAGGAATAATGACCCGAAGTGTTCGGACACTCTGTCGGTGGGCTGTGGAAGCACGTTTGATGCATCGCATTCAAATTCGGTGTGCCGTAGAAAATTATTCGAGTAATGCTATCCCTCGGCGATTGGGATTTCGGTTGGAAGGGACGGAACGAGACGGAGAATTGATGTTCTCTGGCGAATATGTCGATACGAATGTATATAGTATTTTAGACTCGGAAATAATCTCTTGGTCAGGTAAGAATATTTGACTTTAAAGATATATGGTATGAAAGATATTCCCCAATTAAATGAGCATAATAAAGAAGAATATCCACCCATGCACACGACGGAGCATATTCTTAACCAAACGATGATTCGCCTTTTTGGTTGTGGTCGTGCGGTATCGGCTCATATAGAAAGAAAAAAGAGTAAGCTTGATTTCCGATTCCAACGTGAACCGGAAGAATCTGAAATAAATCAAATAGAACAACAGGTCAACCGAATTATACAAAGTGGTTTACCGATTACGACAGAATATATTACCCAAGAAGAAGCGCTGGGACGTTTTGATTTGAGGCGATTGCCCGATAATGCTTCGGAAACGGTTCGGGTTGTTAAAGTGGGAGATTACGATGAATGTCTTTGCATTGGTCGTCATGTTGAGAATACATTTGAAATAGGCGTATTTAAGATTATTAGTTATGATTTTAAAGACGGGATATTGCGTTTGCGTTTTAAATTACTTTGATTGTTCTATGCAGAGATAAAAATATTTTAGTTATAACAATCTGAAAAAGAAAAAGTTTTCATTTCATAGAAAAATAATTCAAAAAAAACATTGGAAAAAATTTGGATTATAATAGAGAAAGGCAGTATCTTTGCAGCACTTTCGCGAAACGGGGAGGCCCTGAGGCCGCCGTTGGAGAGAGAAGTTCATTGAAAGAATTGAAGAAGCAAGTGTAGTACAGGAAAGAAGAGAGAAA
>ULSK01038614.1_pt1 | contig 19225 bp, 10 predicted proteins | sample 1956311 | NCBI WGS metagenome assembly ULSK01 (sample SAMEA4835706, study PRJEB28245) | human gut metagenome | biome: gut microbiome; material: fecal sample | place: Denmark | collected 2008 | reverse complement strand
CATCGTGCCTTGCAACTTCAAGGTACCATCTTTCAGCACCACGTCTTTCTTTACTTCAGTAGGATACATTTCGGGGCCCAGTTCATAGTCAATCTTGACATCGGACAAGAGGTTCTGTGCCTTCAGCACCCGGACGGTAAACGTACACTTCTCATTCAGACGATACACCCAATCGCTATGGTCGGGTGAAACGACTACACGGATCTCATTGCCGCGTATCTGCGCCGTCACAGCACATACACACAGCAGACATAAAAATAAGGAAAAAACTCTTTTCATGATATCAGATATTAGTATTAATCATTGGTGCAAAAATAAGCACTTTCAATGAAGAATACCAATACTTTTTTATCATATCACCAGCTTCTTTTTCCGATAATTCTCACGGAATTCCTTCGGCGAGCATCCCTTCTTCCGCTTGAACATACGATTGAAATTGGACAGATTGTTGAAGCCGCAGTCATAGCACACCTCTGCAATAGTACGCGTGGAATCTACCAACATACGCGTGGCAAAGCCCAGACGGATATCAATAATGTAGTCGGAAAGCGTCTTGCCGGTGCGCAGGCGAAAGAAACGGCTGAAAGAGACCGGGGTCATGCCCACCATATCGGCCAATGAAGCCAACCGGATATCCTCCTGATAATGGGTGGAAATGTATTTCTGCACCTTCTGTACCCGGCGGCTGTCAGAGAAAGTCTCTATCTTGGCAAACGAAGAACTGGACAACACCCGAGCATTGTCATAGAGGGAAAGTTCGTAAAGGATACGGAGAAAGTTCATCACGGCATAAAAGCCCTGCTCCTCGGAAGCCAGCTTATCCAGCCAGTTGTACACCTTCATGATGGCCTGCATGGGGAAACTAAGTCCGCACTGTGCACGCTCCAGCATCCGGCGGATACTGTCGAACTGGTTCTTGTTGACAACGTTCCCGAAGAACAAGTCGGGAGAGAACTGGATGGTAATCTCCCGAATATCCCCGGAGGTACATTCATGTTGCTCCCATACATGCTCCAACTCCTTACCGGTTATCAGCACCAGGTCATAATCACCGATAATCTCGGCAGAATCGCCCACCACACGACGTACGCCGGAAGCATGTTCCGTGAAGTTCAGTTCATACTCTGCGTGACAATGGATGGGGTAGGTAAATTCTGTTTTGCGACGATCGGCAATATAGAAACAGTCACGTTCCGACAGAGGGGTTATCTCCCTCATGATATAGTTCTGGTTTTCCATAGGCATTGGTTAAAAAAATATCATGCCACAAATATACTCATTCTTTTTAATCCCACAACAGTACCATTTGTTACATTTAGAGGTAATAATTGTTATATATGAGCAAGATACCCGGGAAAGTCCCGCCCGGAAAAGCAAAACTTCCGTTCTTCTCCCCCTCAGGCTCTAATGTAAGGATGTATGAGATGTATATCTCATGCTGTACGAGATATACATCTCATACAACACGAGATGCGCATCTCGTACACTTACACACTATAGTTTGAGGAAGAAAGAAGCGGAGATCCCTCTCTTGCCCCATAGACAAAAGAAAGGTCTCCGCTTCGCCGGATGATATGAATGATAAGCTGCTTACTTCTGCAGCTTCAAAACGCAGGAAGTTTCCGGCAGGTTTTCCGAAACGACCGTCAGTGTGGCTTCTCCCGCTTCGCCGGTACTTTGCAACAGCACCTGTGCAAGTCCGTTGAATGCCTTTACCTGATAGGTGCGGGCATCGGCGTCGGCCGGACGTTCCGTAGCCTGATAAGCGGGGTCTCCATTCCCCACCCCAAGGATGCGTACCGGACCGGAGACGGTTATCGTCAAGTCGTTGCAGGCAGTGGGGACAAAACGTTTCTTCTTGTCCTGCAACTCAATGTTACACACTGTCACATCCCGATTGTCTGCCTGAATGACGGGACGGTCTGCCGTCAGGGAGATACGGGCAGGAGCACCGGTAGTCTCCACAGTACGGGCCAATATTTTTTTGCCGTTCTTATAGCCTACAGCCTTCACTGCACCGGGCTGGAAAACGGCTTTCCAGGAAAGATGGCCGTTTCGGGGCATCGGTTTGCGATCCAGTTTCTTGCCGTTCACAGTCAATTCCACTTCATCGCAGTTGCTGTATACCCAAATGTCGATGCTATCACCTTCGTGACCTTGCAGATTCCAGTGAGGAAGGATGTGCAGCACCGGCTCATCCGTCCACCAGGACTTCAGATACCAGGCTTCGTCCTTGGGGAAACCGCAGTAGTCCAGAATGCCGAATTGTGAACCCGTAGCCGGGAACTTCATGGGGTTGGGCTCGCCGCGGTAGTCGAAACCCGTCCAATAGAAAAGACCCGCCAAATAGGGACGTTCGTCATAGAATTTCCACCCACGCTCGATGCAGTTCAGCAGGCTGTCAGGTCCGTTCGGCTTGCGGTTGTGCGCCACCATGTGGCCTTTGTCGTGGGCATCGAAGTAGATGCCGCGCGTACCACAGCCCGTAGTCTCTTCCGAACCGAGCGCACGGCGGCCGGGATAATCCTTGCGGTGCTGCTCTACTGGATTCTGAAGGATGTAGTTATAACCGGCCACGTCTGCGGGAATCAAGATGGCAGGGCCACTGCTCGAAGCAACGGTCATGAGGCGCGTAGGGTCGAAACGGTGGCAATATTCGCGCATCGTGGCAGCAATGCGTGTACCGCTTTCTTTCCACTCGATGCCCCACTCCTCGTTGCCTACACTCCAAAGGATAATGCACGGATGGTTGCGGTCGCGGTCTATCATGCGTTTCAGCAGGCGAGTATGTTCCTCGTTGACACCCGTCAGACGGTTTTCTTCTATCACAAGGATGCCGAGGCTGTCGCAGGCATCGAGCATTTCGGGAGTCATCGGGTTATGGGAAGAACGGTAGGCATTGCAGCCGAACTTCTTCAGTTCCTTCAGTCGGTACACTTGCAGGGCATCGGGAATGCCGGCACCTACTCCGGGGTGGTCTTGGTGCATGTTCACACCTTTCAGTTTCAGAGGCTGTCCGTTCAAGAGGAAGCCCTTGTCGGCATCGAAGTGGATGTCACGAATACCCGTAGTAGTGGTATAAGCATCCACCAGCTTGCCATGCTGATAGACTTCCGTAAGCAGTGTATATAGATAAGGTGTATCCACACTCCAAAGATGAGGTTTGTCCAGCGCTATTTCACCGACGGTGAGCTGGCGGTCTTTCGGCAGTACCGGCTTACCGGCCGTTTCGCAGCGTGCCACTTCCTTGCCGTCGGCATCCCGGAGGATATGGCAGAGGCGGTAATCCTCCGTTTGCAGACCGGAGTTTTCAACAGTGGTCTCTATCGTCAGCTTGGCCTTGTCAAAAGGTGCGGCCAGCGTGCTGTGCACAAAGGTTCCGAAAGGAGCTACATGTAACGGCGCCGTCTTGTTCAGCCATACATGGCGGTAGATGCCCGCACCCTCGTAAAACCAGCCCTCCTCGAGCGTGGCATCCGCACGGACGCAGATAAGATTCTCTTCTCCGTAATTCAAGTATTCCGTAATGTCATACACCTGCGTGGCATAGCCGCTCGGTTCGTGTCCCAGGTAGAAACCGTTTATCCAGATACGGGCATCACGGAAGATACCGTCGAACTGAAGATAAAGATGTTTGCCGAGATCCTCTTGTGGCACGGTGATGGTCTTTCGGTACCATCCCACAGAGTTTTCGGGGAATTTATAGCCGACGGCTTTATAGCCATGACTGTGGCTCGCCTCTTTGGCATAAGGCAAATCAACCACCCAGTCATGCGGAAGATTGACCGTCTTCCAGTCCACACCCCACTTCTCCGGATTGAACTTGGGAGAGTAAGGGCCCTCATTATGGATAGAGGCTGCCTTGGTCAGATAGTTGAAGTACTCCGTTCCGCAGCCGAAGTCTTTCTCCGGTGAGGAAGCATTGCCAAAAGCAAACTGCCAGCCGTCATCCAGCAAAATACGTTCGCGGACAGATTGGGCGGAAAGAGAAAAGGTAATTCCAAGAAGGAACAAAAATGCGAATAAGTGTTTCATATCGGTTAATCACAAAATGTGTTTACAAAGATAGGGCGAAATAGACTCGTACAGTGATACTTTTGTATCTTTTTCCGGTACTTCATGTTTCCGAGGGGAAAAAACACGCCGGGCAAACAAGGGTGATAGGAGAAAAGTTTTTAAATTTGAAGCGTGCTTCCGGGAAAATGGCCGGATGCCACAACTAACGAAGAATGTATCAAACTAAATACAAGAAATAATATGCAAGACAAAAGATTCGGATATTTCGATGACGACAACCGCGAATACGTCATTACCGATCCCAAGACACCTTGGCCATGGATTAACTACCTGGGCAATGAAGATTTCTTCTCACTCATCTCCAATACTGCCGGAGGCTATTCCTTCTACAAGGACGCCAAGTTCCGCCGCATCACCCGCTACCGCTACAACAACGTGCCGATGGACAACGGGGGACGCTACTTCTACATCAATGAAGGCGGCAACGTATGGTCTCCCACCTGGAAGCCCTGCAAGACTGCACTCGACAGTTACGAGTGTCGCCACGGCATGAGCTATACCCGTATCACCGGATCCAAAGACGGCATCGAAGCCAGCCTGCTCTTCTTCGTCCCACTGAAGACCTGGGGAGAGGTGCAGAAGCTGACCTTGCGGAATACTTCTGCCAAAGTGAGAAAACTCAAACTATTCTCCTTTGCCGAATGGTGCTTGTGGAATGCCGCTACGGACATGGAGAACTTCCAGCGTAACTTCTCCACGGGAGAGGTGGAAGTGGACGGGTCTGTCATCTACCACAAGACGGAATACAAGGAACGCCGCAATCACTACGCCTTCTACAGTGTCAATACACCCGTAGACGGTTTCGATACCGACCGCGAAACATTCGTGGGACTCTACAACGAGTTTGCCGACCCGGAACGGGTAGTAGAAGGCAGACCGGGCAACAGCATTGCCCACGGTTGGAGTCCCATCGCCTCGCACTATCTGGAAGTAGAACTGCAACCCGGCGAAAGCCGCGACTTCATCTTCCTGCTGGGCTATGTGGAAAACAAGCAGGAGGCAAAGTTCGAGGAACGTGAAGAATCTCTGCATGAAGCGTTCAAGCAGAGTGTACCCTCTTCACCTATTATAAATAAGGTAAAGGCTAAGGCGATGATTTCGGCCTTCGACACTACCGCCAAAGTAGATGCCGCCTTTGCCGAGCTGAAAGCCTACTGGGACCGCCTGCTGGACATCTACGTCGTGAAGACCGACGAAGAAAAGTTGGACCGCATGGTGAACATCTGGAACCAGTATCAGTGTATGATTACCTTCAACATGTCCCGTTCCGCCTCTTTCTTCGAGAGCGGCATCGGTCGTGGAATGGGTTTCCGCGACTCCAACCAGGACCTCGTGGGCTTCGTGCATCAGATACCGGAACGAGCCCGCGAACGAATCATCGACATAGCTTCTACCCAATTCCCCGACGGAGGATGCTACCACCAATACCAACCGCTGACCAAACGCGGCAACAACGACATCGGCGGCGGCTTCAACGATGACCCCATGTGGCTTATCTTCGGTACGGTGGCATACATCAAGGAATCGGGAGACTTCAGTATCCTGGATGAGCCCGTCCCCTTCGACAACAAAGAAGGTTCGGAAGTGTCTCTGTTCGAGCACCTGCGCGTCTCCTTCAACCACGTCATCGAGAACCTCGGCCCCCACATGTTGCCCCTCATCGGCCGTGCCGACTGGAACGACTGCCTGAACCTGAACTGCTTCTCCTGGGACCCGAATGAATCCTTCCAGACCACGGAAAACCAGACGGAAGGCAGCCAGGCAGAATCGCTGATGATTGCCGGCTTGTTCGTGGTATGCGGACGCGACTACGTGGAGCTGTGCCGCCGCCTGGGTAAAGACGACGAAGCAAACAGAGCGCAAACCTATATAGAGAACATGGTGGAAGCCGTGAAAAAACATGGCTGGGACGGTGACTGGTACTTGCGCGCCTACGATTACTTCGGCCACAAGGTAGGTTCCAAAGAGAACGAAGAAGGACAAATCTTCATCGAATCGCAAGGCTGGTGTACCATGGCAGGCATCGGACTGGAAGAAGGCATGGTAGAAAAAGCACTGGACTCCGTAAAGGAACGCCTGGACTGCGAACACGGTATTGTACTCAACAATCCACCCTTCACCCGCTATGTTGTGGAGTATGGAGAAATCTCCACCTATCCCGCCGGCTACAAGGAAAATGCGGGTATCTTCTGCCACAACAACCCGTGGGTCATCATCGGAGAAACCGTACTGGGACGGGGTGACCGTTCCTGGGAGTATTTCCGCAAGATATGCCCGTCGTACACCGAAGAGCACAGTGCCCTGCATAAAGTAGAACCTTACGTATGCTGCCAGATGGTGGCCGGCAAGGACGCCGCCCGCCCCGGTGAAGGCAAGAACAGCTGGCTGACGGGAACGGCTGCCTGGATGTGGTATGCCATCACGCAATTCATACTCGGCATCAAGCCTTCGTATGAAGGTCTGGAAATCAATCCTTGTATCCCGGCAGGCTGGAAAGGCTTCAACGTGAAGCGTAGGTTCCGCGGGGCAGAATATCATATTACCGTGAAGAATCCCGATGGTGTGTGCAAAGGCATCAAGTCCGTCACAGTAGACGGCCAGCCGATAGAAGGCAATGTGGTGAACCATCTGCCGGGCACGCATACAGTAGAAGTAATAATGGGGTAACCCACAAAATACAATATCATGATAAACCCTATTTATTCTCCAGCGCCCGAACGCTATGACAACGGCATGAAATTCCGCCGTTGCGGGCAAAGCGGCATCTTGCTGCCGGAAATATCACTCGGATTGTGGCACAACTTCGGCGACGTGAACACATTTGCCAATTCCCAGGCCATGGCGCACTATGCCTTCGACCGTGGAATCACGCATTTCGACCTCGCCAACAATTACGGTCCTTCCTACGGTTCCGCCGAAGAGACTTTCGGAATGATTATGAAGAAATCCTTCATGCCCTATCGGGACGAACTGTTCATCTCCACCAAGGCCGGACACGACATGTGGCCCGGCCCCTACGGGGAGTGGGGCTCACGCAAGTACCTGATGAGCAGCCTCAACCAAAGTCTGAAACGGATGAACCTGGAGTATGTGGACATCTTCTACTCCCACCGCTACGACCCGGATACTCCGCTTGAAGAGACCCTGCAAGCACTGGTTGATATCGTACGGCAAGGCAAAGCACTCTATGTAGGAATCTCCAAATATCCCAAAGAGGCGGCCGAGTTTGCCTGCAAATACCTGGAAGAACGGGATGTACACTGCCTGCTCTATCAAGGCAGATACAATCTCTTCAACCGCGAACCGGAAGAAGAAGGTATCCTGCAGCAAGCCAAAGGGAACGGAACCGGCTTCATCGCCTTCTCCCCGCTGGCGCAGGGCCTGCTGACCAACCGCTACCTAAATGGTATTCCCGAAGATTCGCGCATGGCAAAGGGGGCTTTCCTGAAGAAAGAAGCACTGACCGACGAGACGCTGCAAAAAATCAAGGCACTCAACGAAGTTGCTGCCTCACGCGGGCAAACCCTTGCCGAGATGTCACTTGCCTGGCTGTTGAAGGACGACCTGGTGACAAGCGTCATCATCGGAGCGAGCTCCGTTGCCCAACTGGCAGATAACTTGAAAGCGACTGAAAATACAGACTTCTCTGCCGAGGAACTGGAGAAGATAAAGAAAATCATTCAAAAATAAATCAACATGAAAAGCCTCCTTATTCAAACCTTTTGTTTATTATTCCTTTGCTTGGGCACAGTCCGTGCACAGCAATACCAACTTGCATCACCCAACGGAAAACTATCCGTTACGGTAGATGCCGGAGAAGCCCTCACCTGGCAGATAGCACACGACGGCACCACAGTGCTGCAACCCTCTGCCATCGCCCTGCAAGGCAGAGATGAAAAATCAGCCAAGAAAGCAATAACTTTCGGTAAAAATGTAAAAGTAATCCGTGCAGAACGCAAGTCCGTGGAGTCCTCCTTCCCCACTCCCCTCTACAAAAAGGCAAGTGTGGAGGATGTCTACAACCAGTTGACACTGAAATGCCGCGGAGGCTACAGCGTACAGTTCCGCGCATACGATGACGGCGCTGCCTACCGCTTCATTTCCGAACAGAACAAGCCGTTTATCGTCCTCAATGAAACTGCGGACTTCAATTTCGACAAGGATTACCAGGCATTTGTACCTTACATAAACGACAACCGCAACGGTGAGCGCTATTGCTTCTCCTTCGAGTCTTACTACGACGAAGCCCCGTTGTCCAAAATGCACACCGACTCACTCTCCATCACCCCACTGATGGTTTGCCTGGACGGAGGAAAGAAAGCCATTATCATGGAAGCCGGATTGGAAAACTATCCCGGCATGTTCCTCACTGTAAATCCCCAGACACGTCAAGGAGTGCAGGCAGCATTTGCCCCCTATCCGCTGGAAGAAATAATCGGCGGACACAACCGGCTGAACCTGATACCGACCAAGCGTGCAGACTACATCGCCCGTTGTGCCAAGCAGGAGCTCCCCTGGCGTGTGGTGCTCGTCACCGAAAAGGACACGCAGCTTGCCGACAACGACATGGCACAGCGTCTTGCCCCCGCCTGCCGCATCAAAGACATTTCCTGGATTAAACCCGGCAAAGTGGCTTGGGACTGGTGGAACACCTGCAACCTGACTGGAGTAGACTTCAAAGCCGGCATGAACACTCCGACTTATAAGGCATTCATCGACTTTGCCGCCGACAACAACCTGGAATATATCATCATCGATGACGGCTGGAGCGGAAACGAATCCTTATTGAAAGACCTGAATCCGGATATCGATTTAAAGGAACTGGTAGCCTACGGAAACCAGAAGGACGTCGGCATCATTCTCTGGGCAAGCTGGCGAAATTCTGCCAAAGATACGGAAGCCGCATTCAGCCACTATGCACAGATGGGTATCAAAGGCTTCAAGATAGACTTCTTCGACCGTGACGACCAGCCACTGGTACAGTCCGTAGAACGCATTGTAGCCTGTGCCGCCGAGCACCGCCTGGTATTAGACCTGCATGGACTCAAGCCATACGGTATACAGCGCACCTATCCCAACGTCCTAAACTTTGAAGGTGTAAAGGGACTGGAGAACGCCAAATGGGAACCGATAGTGAACGGAGCCCCCCTCCACAACTTCCCGCGCTATGACGTGACTGCTCCCTACCTGCGCATGCTTATAGGTCCGATGGACTACACACCGGGAGCCATGATGAACGCAACCCGCGAAACCTTCCGTGCCGTCAACGACCATCCGATGAGCCAGGGTACACGCGTCCACCAGATGGCGATGTACACCCTCTTCGAAGCCCCGCTGCAAATGCTTGCCGACAGCCCCAGCAAATATATGAAGGAGCAGGAATGCACGGACTTCATTGCCAAAGTGCCTACCGTTTTCGACGAGACCGTGGCACTGGACGGTGAAGTAGGCGAATACCTTACACTGGCACGCCGCAAGGGAGACGTCTGGTATATCGCCTCCATGACCGACTGGACACCACGCGACTGTACCATCGACCTTTCCTTCCTTGGAGAAGGAAGTTACGAAGCCGAAATCTTTTCCGACGGCATCAATGCCGACCGGGAAGCAACCGACTACAAAAAAGAAGTACGCACCGTGACCTCGGGGGACAAGCTGAACATACACATGGCACCCGGAGGAGGATGGACAGCACGGATATGGAAAAGATGATAGGGTGATAAAGTAATGACATGATAAGTGCAATAGGGTGACAGTTACGTTAAAAGTGCTGTCACCCTATTCCTTTATTACTCCATCCCCTATCGCCCTATCATTTTATGCCCTTTATCACTTTTAACATACCTCTACGTGAACCTTTTATATCCTATCTTGTTTTTTCTCACAAAAGCCTAAGGTACCATAGGGCAGGAATTTATATTAAACCTAAACAATTATAAAAGTATGAAGAAATTTATTCCCCTATTATTAGCGGTCTTTGCAGTGACGCTTGCATCTTGCGAAAAAGACCCTGACATGGATAAGCTGGACAATAATTATCTGGTTTATACCAACTATGACAAGAAGGCGGATTTCAAAACCTTCGAAACTTATTACTTGCCGGACAGCATTCTGGTTATCGGTGATAAGGAAAACGCCGAATACTGGAAAGATGAGAATGCCCAGGAAATTCTCAGCGCTTATGTTGCTAACATGAACAGCCGCGGCTACACCCGTGTGGAGGACCGGGAAGAAGCCGACCTTGGCTTGCAGGTAAGCTATGTCAGAAGTACCTATTACTTCACCGACTACGGACGTCCCGAATGGTGGTGGAACTATCCTGGCTACTGGGATGCTCCTTACTGGGGCAACTGGGGTGGATGGTATTATCCCTATGCCGTGAACTATTCCTACAGCACCGGTTCCTTTATCAGCGAATTGTTGAATCTGGAGGCGCCGCAAGGCCAGAGCGAGAAACTTCCTGTTCTGTGGACCAGCTATATGAGCGGCTTGCTGAGTGGTTCTACTTCTGTCAATACCAAACTTGCCGTGCAAGGTGTGAACCAAGCTTTCACTCAATCAACTTACCTGACTAACAAGTAGTGACAAGCTACGAGCTATAAGTGACAAATGACGGGTTACCCAATATTAAGGTAACAAGAATAATACGGCAGCATCCTTTCCGGACTGGGAAGTTGCCATTGAACCAAAAAACAAGAACAAAGTATGAAAACAATAAAATATCTTTCCTTGAGAGTATTTGCGGTTGCCGCTCTTGCTCTCGTCTTCGCCCTACCGACGAAGGCACAGATGACCGATAACGGTTATGCCAATATCGACTGGCAATATAACTTTCCCCTCAGCAACAACTTCGCCGACAAATCAAGCGGCTGGGGTATGAATTTTGAAGGCGGTTACTTCCTGACAGACAATTTTGCATTGGGAGCTTTCTTGAACTACCATAGCAACCATGAGTATTTCGGTCGCCAGACACTTCCCGTAGGCGAAGGCGGCAGTCTGAATACCGACCAGCAGCACACTGCATTCCAGTTGCCTTTCGGTCTGGCCTCCCGCTATGTATGGAACCGTGGAGGTGCATTCCAGCCGTATGCCGGTGTAAAACTGGGTGCTGAATATGCACAGTTGAAGTCAACTTTCAACGTATTCGAAGCCAACAAAGACACATGGGGCTTCTATGTATCTCCTGAAATTGGTTTCAATGTGTATCCTTGGGCTTATGGACCGGGCTTGCATTTCGCAGCCTATTACAGCTACGGTACGAACAAAGGTGACCTCTTTACGTACAGCGTAGACGGTTTGAGCAATTTCGGTCTGCGCGTAGGTATTGCGTTCTGATAAGACACACACTTAAAGCTTAACAGATAGAATTTAATTGTTTCAAAATTGAAGAAGAAAAGAGCCTTTCCTGCGTGAGCAAGGGAGGCTCTTTTTAATTCTACCAGTTATTTTTTTCCTCCCAGCATCGCCTTATATACAGCCTCCTGAATCCTCGTCCTTATATCCAGCCTCATCAACTTGTTATTCCACACATCCGGATAGATACGATTGCTCAAAAAGACATAAACCAAGCCATTCTCCGGGTCTGTCCAGGCGCAAGTGCCCGTGAAACCGGTATGGCCGTAGACAGAAGCAGGGGCAGACTCTGCGCAGGGACTCTTCTGGGGATTACGCCGGTCGGGCTTATCAAATCCCAGCCCCCGGCGGCTTATCCTTGAGACGGTGGTAGTAAATACCCTGCAGGTCTCCTTGCTCAAATAGCGCTTACCGTCCAGTTCACCCCCATTCAGCAACATCTGATAGACTTTTGCCACTTCTTCGGCAGTGGAGAACAGCCCGGCATTACCGGAAACGCCACCCTGAAAAGCTGCAGATTCATCATGTACAAATCCTTGCAAGGTAGTCTTACGCAAGAAAGGATCTGTTGATGAAGGTACAATATCTTCCTTCTTCAAGAAGCGCAGAGGAAGATACCCCGTACGCTCCAATCCCATCGGAGTATAGAATTCCTTGGCCAGATATTCGTCCATAGACATGCCGGTGCGCGCCTCGACCAACTGCTGCAACAAAATAAAGCCCACACAACTATAACGGTAACGCTTGTCTCTAAGCGGAGTATCCACAATCTTCTGCAAGTACTCTTGCTTGAAGGAACGGTTCAGCCAAAGGCTGTCGGACACTTGCATCGTATATTCCGGTGTCTGCACCTTCGACGTCAGTCCCTGACGGAAGCGGAACTTAGGGTTCGCCCAAGTCTGCCGTCCGATGCGTGCGGAATGCCGGGCATCGGGACGTGCCTTGAACAAAGTGCCGGTGTAGCTCTCTTCATCAATCGCTTCCTGATAGAATAGCAAGGTAGAAGGCAGACCGGATTCATGCATCAGCAGTTCGCGTACCGTAATATTCTTCTTGTCCGTATCCTGTAGGAAAGGCAGATAATCCGACACCCGGTCTGTAAGATTGAGGCGTCCGCCATCGTACAACTTCATCACAGCAAGCAGTGTGGCCGTGGTCTTTGTCAGCGAGGCGATGTCGTACACATCCGTTTTCTTCACGGGAAGCGCCTTGCTTCCGGTCTTGTTCCAGACGTGGGTACCGAAAGCTTTATTATACATCTCCCTGCCATCCTTCAGCACCACTACCTGGCAACCGGGGTAAGCCCCTTCACGAATGCCTTCTTCGGCTATCTTGTCTATTTCAGCCAGCAGACGGGAATTCATACCATGCTCTTCGGGCACAAAGCGGGGGGTACTTTGAGGAGTCAGCGTCACTCCCGCACCGGCAGCAAACCGACTACCGATACTGGCAGACAAGCGTCCCTCTGAACAAGCGCTGCCATAAACAATCCGGGCAACCTGCCGCTGTACCTCCTCGTTGGAGGAGTGTGCCAAAATCACCGCTTCGGCAGCAGCGCCCCCTTGCTTTATCTGCAATACCTGCTTGCCGGGAATAAAGAACAGATAAACCACCGGTACGTCAGGAGCGAACTTTGCAAAGAAATTCTGATAGGGCGTCAAACGGTGTTCGGTGACACAGACCAGAATACGTTTGTACTTGGCCAGCGCATTCCTCAAACGGTTCCCGTCAGCCTCCGGCAGATTCTTGCCCAAATGGAACTCCACAGGACGGGTATACTGCGACAGTTCCTTGAGGAACGGCCGGATTTCCTGCGCTTCTCCCACATTGAGCACGGCAACTTCACCGATGGAAGGGTCCAGCGGAAGTACCTCGTCCCGGTTATCCAGCACAGTGATGGCTGCCAAGTTCAGCCGGCGCATCAAATCACGCGTTTTCGGAGTATTGATGCGGGTCCCCAAACCTGAAAGCTGTACATGGGGTTTCTTTTCCAACCCAAGGGCATATTTATATTTCAGTACTTTACGGCATTTCGCCTCTATCTCTTTCTCTGTCAGCTCCCCTTTTTTCACAGCGGCAAGCACAGCCTCCACTTCTTCCTTAATACGCCGGGGGACAAGCAGCAAATCATTGCCGGCTTTCAGCGCCTGCAAACAGATGCTTTTATTGCCCGATACCCCTTTCATGGCAAGGGCATCCGTAAAGACAAGCCCCTGAAAGCCGAGGTCATTCACCAACAGACCGGAAACTACCTTACGCGAAAGCGAAGACGGGAGCCCCTTTTGCGGCTCTATGGTAGGCACCTCCAAGTGCCCCACCATCATTCCTCCCAATCCGGCACGAATGGCTTTTCCGAAAGGATAAAGCTCTATACTGTCCAGACGGGCACGGGTAAAAGGCAGCACGGGCAACGCCTTATGAGAATCCACATCCGTATCCCCATGTCCCGGAAAGTGCTTGCTGACAGAAAGCACACCACCATCCTCCAACCCTTTGGAGTAGGCAACAACCTTGTTCGCCACATTGAACGGACTTTCACCGAAGGAACGGGTATTGATAACCGGATTCTTGGGATTGATATTCACATCCGCTACGGGAGCAAAATTCACTTGCACCCCCAGTTCACGGCATTGGCGGGCCACCTCGCGCCCATATTCATAAATCAGTGTATCGTTCTGTATGCAGCCCAGCACCATGTTTCGCGGAAAGTTCGGAGTACCGCGAAGGCGCATAGCCAGCCCCCATTCACCGTCAAAGGTAATCATCAGCGGAACTTCCGCCATCCGCTGCGCCTCATTGGTCAACATCACCTGGTTCTGCATCAATCCGCCGGAAAATAACAGACCGCCTACCTTATAGTCCTCCACCACCTTACGCAGCAGTTCCTTGTTGGCCTTGTCCTGCTGGGGGGCAATCGTATAGATGAACAGTTGTCCGATGCGTTCTTTCAGAGTCAGACGCTGCATGACGGAATCCACCCACTGCCTGCACCGCACGTCACTGTTCAAGAGACGTACAAGCGAAGGGTCGTTCGGCGGCACCGGAGTAAACGGCATCGGGCCAAGCTGCGCTTTCAGAAGCGGACAAAGACAACACAATATAGTGATATAGGCAAGCAGGTATATTCTCTTCATTCCTTATAGATAGATTGTTTTTAGGGGATTTGCGGAATCATACTTTTATAAATCAATTCCTGGATATCTCTTCTTATATTCATGTCACCCAGTTTCGTGTTCCATACATTGGGGCACAAGCGGTTGCTGAGGAATACATACACCGTCTTGTTTTCCGGGTCCACCCAAGCACAAGTACCGGTAAATCCGGTATGTCCATATACCGCTTCCGGAGCGGAAGGAGCACAAGGGCTGCGCTTCACAATGGATACATCCGGCTTGTCGAATCCCAGACCGCGACGGCTGATGGCGGATTTCTCCGTCGTAAACAAACGGCAGGTTGCCTTACTCAAGAAACGCTTGCCATTGAATTCACCGCCGTTCAGCAACATTTGATAAACCTTTGCCACCTCTTCGGCCGTAGAGAAAAGTCCTGCATTACCGGACACCCCACCCATGCAGGCAGCAGTCTCGTCATGCACATATCCGCATATATCCTGGCGACGCAGGAAGTCATTGGATGCCGTGGGCATGATTTCCGCTTTGGCGAACTTCGTCAAAGGCAGAAACATAGTACGTTGCAATCCCATCGGGGCATAGAACTCACGGGCAAGGTACAAATCCATCGGCAGCTCCGTCACCTTCTCCACTACCTGCTGCAACAGCACGAAGCCGAGGTCGCTGTAAACATAACGTTTGCCATCCAACTCGCACTTGGCTATCCGCTGAAGGATAGAATTCTTGAAACTCTTGTTCAGCCACATGCCATCTGCCATGTGCAGAGTATAGGCCGGTGTATTCTTGTCGGACACCATCCCTTTCCGGAACTTAAAATCGGAACAATAATAGCTATGCTCGCTTACCTGCGTACGATGCCACTCGTCCACCCAACTCTGGGAGTACGGACCGTGTACCGAATTCGGGTCTATGATGTCCAGGTAGAAGCGGATATAGGGAGGAAGCCCCGATTCGTGGAACAAAAGTTCGCGGATGGTAATGTTCCGCTTGTTGCCATTGCGCAAGAAGGGCAGATAAGCGGAAACCTTGTCATCCAGTTTTATCTTGCCCTCATCATACAGTTTCATGACGGCAAGCAACGTAGCCGTAGTCTTGGTCAGCGAAGCCAAATCAAAAAGGTCCGAAGAACGGACAGTAGTGGTATCCTTATCAGAGTGGGTTCCGAAGCCTTTGTCATATACCGGCAGTCCGTCTTTCCACACCAGCACGCGGCAACCGGGATAAGCTCCCGCTTCCAGTCCCTTCCGGGCAACGGCATCGATACTTTGCAGCACATACGATTTCATGCCGTAATCTTCCGGAACAGTCTTCCCCGGTTTCATGCCCGGCTCAATCATACAGCCCGTTCCCGCCGGAAACAGTTTACCGATACTCATCGACATTCTGCCACTGGCCGGCTTTTTGGCAAAAAGAACATCAGCCACGTATTGCTGCAAATCCGTCTCTGCCGAATGTGCCAGCACCACAGCGCTGGATTTGGCAAGTGCGGGCATCAGAGGTTGCAATGTACGGTAAGAGGTAAAAAAAGTATAGACCAGCGGAGCACGCAGGTTCAAGCCTTCCAGAAAGGCCACATCACGGTCGCTGACATAAGCCGAACCGGTGATGCTGATAACCACGCGACGGAAAGCAGCCAACTGCCCCTGCACTTCCTGCCAGAGAGCCTCATCGGCATTCCAAGGCAAGTGGAAATGGCTGATGCCTGCATTCTTTTTCATAGCTTCCACAAAGGGAGCATCCGCCTCCTTCTCTCCGATGCTGAGCACGGCAATATCACCTTCCACCGGTGCCAGCGGGAGGACATCGAAATAATTGTTCAATACAGTCACTGCCGAACGGCGCAACTTGGCAGCCAACGCCTGCGCTTCCTCCGTATTGATGCGATAGCTCATTCCGCTGACCCGAAGTTGCGGCTGGCGGTTTCTCAAACCAAGCATATACTTGTACATCAATACCTTGCGGCACTTGGCATCAAGTTCGTCCTTACTCAGTTGTCCCGACTCCACTGCATCTACCAGCTCCTGCACCGCATTCTTCGTATTGAACTGTACCAGCACCATATCATTTCCCGCCAGCAGCGCTTTGGTAGTTACCTGCGGAATGGCAGACACACCCTTCATGTCCAAGGCATCGGTAAACACCAGCCCTTTAAAGCCGAGTTCATCCTTCAACAACCCGGTCACCACATTCCGCGACAAGGAGGAAGGAGTCACCCCGTCCGGGTCCAGCGCCTGCACTTGCAGATGGCCTACCATGACACCCCCCAATCCGGCACGTACCATTTCCTTGAAGGGATAAAGCTCCACACTGTCCAGGCGTGCACGGTCGTAGTGCAAGGCGGGAAGCGCCTTATGAGAATCCACATCCGTGTCGCCATGCCCGGGGAAATGCTTGCAAACGGAAAGTATGCCCCCGCTTTCGAGCCCACGGCTGTATGCCACCACCTTTTCCGCCACCCGCTGCGGGTTCTCGCCAAAGGAGCGTACGTGTATCACCGGGTTCAGCGGATTCGTATTGACATCCGCATCGGGTGCAAAATTGACGTGTACCCCCAATTCGCGAAACTGGCGGGCCACCTCACGTCCATATTCTTCAATCAGGCCATTGTCCTCGATACATCCCAAGGCGGCATTACGGGGATAGTCCGGAGCGCCTTTCAGCCTCATTGACAGTCCCCACTCTCCATCGAAAGTAACCATAACGGGAATCTTGGCATCCTTCCGGGCCATATTGGTCAAGATAGCCTGCTCTTCCGGAGTACCTTCGGAAAACAGCAAGCCACCGACCTTGTATTTCTTTACCAGCTCGCGCATCTGCTTTTTCGTGGCCTTGTCTGCTCTGGCCGGAATGGTGGCAACGATGAGCTGCCCCACTTTTTCGTGTACATTCAGACCTGACAACACGGAGTCCACCCATTGCCGGCACCGGTTGTCTGCAGCCGAAGGAAGAAACGGGCCTCCCGTCTGGGCGTGAAGTGAAGATAATCCCAATATAAACAATCCTGCAACCCATAAAAGGAGGGTGAGTCTTTTCATCATGCTATTTTTCAGTTAAAGTAAGTACCATTTCTCCTACGTAGATGCCACTCTTTCCGGTGTGCAGCACGGGAACGCTCTTGCCGTCCGCATTCAGATAAACGGCAGGCTTTTCCATAAAAGTATGCGAATGTCCGCCCAAAATGACATCAATGCCACGCGTCTTACCTACCAGGTTCTCGTCGGAAGCGCCTTCGGGATTTACACTGCGGATACCCAAATGGGACATGCAAATCACGACCTCGCAATTCTCCTTCTCCCTAAGAAGGTCTGTCATTTCCTGGGCCACCTTTATCGGGTCGTTGTAGACAATGCCTACGCATTTATCCGCCTGCACCAGCCCTTCCATCTTGGGGGCCAGGCCGAAGATACCGATTTTCACCCCTTCGCGCACCAAGGTGATATAAGGCTTCACCAGTCCTTCGAGTACCGTACCCGTCACGTCATAATTGGAACAGACCACGGGAAAATCCGCCATACGGAACAATTCCGCCATATTCTCAAGTCCGAAATCAAATTCATGATTACCTATCGTCATGGCATCATAGCCCATGAGGTTCATCATCTTGACCTCCAGCTCGCCTTTGAAAAAGTTATAATAAGGGGTGCCTTGCGAGATGTCTCCGCAATCCAGCAGCAACATATCCGGATGCTTGCCGCGAAACTGCTTTACAAAACCGGCACGGCGCACCACACCGCCCATCCCGGCATACTCGTCGGCAGCCTCGGCGCTGATGGGTTCTATACGGCTGTGCATATCGCTGGTATGCAGGATAAACAGTTGTTTTCCGGATTGGCCGGACGATACAGAATCGGCGGACACCAGGCAAAGGGGTTCTTCAGTAATGACACGCTCCTCTTGCTGTGCCGATGCGGGGAGCATGAAAAGCAGCAGGGCTGCCAAGGAATACATATGTTTCATAGAACTTCTGTTTTTTTAATGCTTACTCTTTAACGACCACTCTTCCCTCCATGCGCGAAGTCACCTTCTTGCCGGCTGCCGTCTGCTTCTCCACATACTTCATGAACAGACCGCGCAGTGTAGCCCCATCCGGGCACTCCCTTTTATCCGCCTGCAGGAAAGCCGTCATTCCATCGTTTCCATCAGCCAGATAATCAATCGTGGCAACCGTATAGTCACGGTCATCCTCCACCGGCTTGCCGGCAATGGAAGCCTGGAGCAGCTTGCCATCCTTGCTGATTTCCAACTGTATACCACTCACCCCTTCACCAAGTCTCACCGCAATGTTTTCAAACAAGTGCTTCATGGCAGAGCCTTTCATCGTCAGCACACAGAGCGAATTCTCAAAAGGCAATATCTCATAGATGTTTTCGGTAGTGATGTCTCCTTCCGTCAGGGAGTTCCGGATTCCACCGATATTGATTAGCCCCATATCGGCCGGTTTGCCCAGCACTTCCACCGCAGCCTCACGCAGTACATCTGCAATCAGATTGGATAAAAGGCTTTCGGGCCGGAATCTGTCCATCGACATTTCTGCGGTTCCCACCACATGATACATAACGCTGTCCATCCGGGCCTTGTAAGGTGCCAGCAGAGCCACGGCTTCGGCATCCGGCTCGGCATCCCAGACAGAGTTCATGGGAATTCTGCCTCCCTCTACCTTGGTC
>ULSK01019760.1_pt1 | contig 19444 bp, 22 predicted proteins | sample 1956311 | NCBI WGS metagenome assembly ULSK01 (sample SAMEA4835706, study PRJEB28245) | human gut metagenome | biome: gut microbiome; material: fecal sample | place: Denmark | collected 2008 | reverse complement strand
CACTGCGCCGCCAACCCCCTCCGCTTCACCGACCCAACAGGCATGGATATATATCGCTTCGATGAAGCAGGAAAACATCTTGAAACAATTCCTGATTCTGAGAATGCTGATATAGTACAGATTGGTCATGACACAGAAATTGGGTTCGTGGCAGTAGCAGAAGAAAAATTATCCGGTAACGGATTATTTAGTTGCTATTTCGATACATTCAAAGACGATAATAAGCTTTCCTTTATGACGATACGAGGCGATGAAAATGGATATAAAGTCTTCAAAATGTTTGCCCAAATTACAGGCATTGAATGGCAGCTCATTCAAACCGGTGTTGAAGGAGATAATGGGCTTAATTTTTTGGGGACTTCCCATCAGGAGTTAGAGTCTTCAGCAGGCGATTATTTATATAAAAATCAGTTGTTCCATGGATATACAATTCGAAATGACTACCATAATCATCCACGGAATAGCACAAATCCATCACCTGATGACATAGACTACGCTAAAAACGTGCTATATAGAACTTCGCAAAATGTGCAGTTTTACCTGTTTATCAAAGATGGCAACAAATTGATTAATTACACAAATCAGCTAAAATGAAATACTTAGGCATTAAGCAACCGATATTTTTCGCTGCCATAATTTCCGCTTTACTCGTTTCGGCCAAGGGAACTATGTCGCGTAAAGAGATGAAATCTAGGGGAGAAACGTATTATGAGTATACTGTTGTGCGCGTTGACACGCTACAAGAGGTGACTTTCAATGATCCAATGTTTGAATACATCCTTGATGCTGACATCATTCCGACTATGTATGAGGCAAAAGTCAGCCAAGACAAAATGCTGTTCGTCACAACAATTGATGGTAATATAGATTCACTTTTGGTTAGTGAAAAGCATTACTTACGCGAACGTGGTGCTAAACTCAATTTCACCGGGTTTATGAAATGTCGATGGAAAACAATCGTAATCCAACAGGAAGTATGCGATGCATATTGCACAATGCGGAACAAGGTAATAACCGAGGCTTATAAATATAGCTGGAATACGAAGCCAAAGGTATATGACCCGATATACTGGGAAATAGCCATACATGACGATAATTATCATCTGTACGGCCCAATAATTCAGTATGTCCACGAAAAGACTTATCGCAGACCTTATAGACCGGAGACAAAATGAATAAACGCTGGAAAACCATCGGCTTATTGGTATTTTGCAGGATATATCCTCCTGGACTCCTATCGAATTGTCCTATCAAATGGTATATACAGCCGGTTTTGCCATCAGTGTTCCGATAAGGTCTTTACCCTAAAACACACGTGGCACTGGAACGATAATCCGTTGATGGCATATGGCCCTGTATATTGGTGGATTATTAAGGTTAATCAGAACTGCTATAAAGTTGAAGGCCCGGCGACCGAATCAAAAGACTATGTGCGCTATGTGCATCGTCGCTAAATAAATGAGTAAATAGAGATTGAGAGTGATTAATATGAAGCAAATAGCGTTTATCTTTGCAGCATTTATAACGTGTATAATGTGCTGCGGCGACTGCGAAGCCAAGCCGTACCGCTTGCATCCGGTTGACTCAACAGCATATTCAGTTAAGGTCGCCTTGGACAGCATTGTCATTCCGGGCAGCAGAAGAAGGATACTCGTAGTTACACGAAAGTATGCGCCAGGAGTGATGCCTGAATTTCATTACGAACCCGACACTACAGGTCTCATATATGTATACCGCCGCAATGCTCGTGAAATTGTATTTGAAGATCATGATGGTCCCTTATTGGGCCAAGAGATAATCCTTACGCAATATTGCGCACGCAATATGGTGCTATTGTATTTGATAAAGCACTCAAAGATTGGGTATCGGTGTCTCCGAATACTGTATCGGTAGAAATGCGCATCGGCGTCTGGGGAGGACTTGATGGGGGCGAATGCGTAATAAGACACGAGCATCCGCTGCCTGACGATTATTGGACGAGACATTTTACGATAAAGTATATATGGTATTAAGTTATTGACAGGTATATTCATACACCAACGACACATAAGCAAACGAGCTTTGAATATGAGCAATAAAGCATCGGGGTTTCATATCGGTACATCCTCGTTCGAGCCGGACAACCGCGTACTCTCGTCCTACCTAGCAGACGGGACGCTGACCAAGCGCTATTTCAGCTCGGTACGTACGCGCACTACCGTGCGTGTCAACTCCAAGGGCGACACCATAGTACGCACCATACGCGAGCCGGTGATAGACCACACGCTCTATCGCGGCGACTGGGAAATCAGCGGCTATCTGGGCAGCGGCGGCTGGCGCATCAACACCCCCGAAGGCATCGCCTCGATTGTCAGAAACGGCGCGGATGCCGCCGGACGGACGTTTACGCATCTGTGGTACGTGCGCGACCGCCTGGACAGTGTGCGCACGGTGGTGGATGACGAGGGAACGATACGGCAGTGCACGATGTACTACCCGTCAGGGCTGCCCGTGCAGCTGTTCGGCACCGAGCGCGTGACCGACCGCGCCCATATCGGCAACCGCTGGAGCAACTTCGCCGGGCTGGGCTGGCACGACAATATCGATCGCTGGCATGACGCCATCCTCGACCGCTTCACCACCCCCGACCCCAAAGCCGCCGACTACCCATCCTTCTCCCCTACACCCACTGCGCCGCCAACCCCCTCCGCTTCACCGACCCAACAGGAATGTGGACGGTAAAAGTGTCCGCATCACCGGGCAGACAGGCTCATCCGTATGCATTGTATAGTGTTTACAGTCAGGATAATTTATTGGTGTTTCGCACTGTTGTCTTAGTAAAGGGCTCTCACAATGGGCCAAGGGATAGAACAAACGGAGACACGCCGCAAGGAGAATATGAGATCCTTGGGTGGAGAAAAACAGGGCCCGGCACTAATTATAGGACAGAATCTTTTGGCAAGAACCCTCTATTGGCACAGCACTATTTAGGCGGAGAAGGAGGCCCGAACCGCGATGGTATGCATACGCATGGTGGCAGACCGAGAAGTAACAAATTGGTCAACACAAATGGATGTATCCGAATGTCTGACGACGATATCGCGGCATTAAAACAAGTCACTGACGCGCTGACAAGATCAAATCCGGACGACAAGCCGGGAATTCTAACGGTCACAGACGACTTGTTGTCTCCAATAACATTTGACGATATGGACAAACTTCGGCTGATTGAGTTCAACGAACTTGACACAATAGTTGTTACGCCTGAAAATAATCCTGATAAAACGGATTTTTGGACTCCGATATTGGATATTATCAATCAGTTATTCTTTAACGGAAAATGAACGTGAATTTACTTATGGTCATACTTTTAGCAACCTGTATGGGTCTTAGCTCATGTAGGCAAAATACGCCATCATCAGACGCCGTAAAAGAGGTTGAAAGCAACGCTGACATAGCAACTGTATCCTTAGATGATTGGGCTGTCGACCATGCAATTTACAATATTCGCTACCAAGTGTCTGACAGCTTGGTAGTCCACGGAACAGCCAAGATCTTATTGGACAGGAAAGACCGGAAATTATCCATACAGGATTTTGCTTTACTATACAATTACTTTGTTTTTGTACGTATACACGATGAAGAACGCGCAAAAGAGTTAATAAAGCACGCATTTTTAATCAAGTATCTTAATAGCAACCATTTCTATCATAGTTTTGTAGAATATGCTAAAGTCTTATACGAACAAAGTAGAGGCCTGTTTTATAAGAGCCTCGGCGCTCACCTATTAAATAGGCGCCGAAAAGACTGTATTCTTGATGAAAATGAACTGCAAATATCTGAGCAAGATACTACTTCTGTATATGACGGAATCAAGTCTGTCCTTTATAATATCTCCGACAGCATGGTTATTTGCAAAACGACAGACATTCTATTGGATACAAATATTCACCATCTGTCCACATCAGAATTCGCCACGATATACGCCTACTACCTAATAGGTGGTATCGACGAAGCAGCAAGTGAGGCAATCAGCGACTATGTCTTTAGCAAGTTTCATAGCGACATAAGCTTTACAACGAGTTTTATAGAACACACTCAAGCACTAAAAAAGAAAAATAAAGATGAACTTTACCGGGATATAATAACCGATTTGGCATTTAGCTGGTATGCAAATAATACCACAGGCGAGTACGAGGACAATCTAAAAACGCCGGAGAAGATCAAGGCTTTTCTGAGAGAGGTTTCTAAGCCTTTGTACACAGAGCTTATTCAACCCGAATACAAGCAGCTATTAATCTCGATAAGCGATAATGTTTCTGCGGACTGACCATCCACAGTCATAAATAAACCATAAACGATGAAACGTCTAATCCTACTAACATTTGCAGCACTAAGCGTATGCTTTGTCAGGGCACAAACAGCGGATGTGGCATCCGAGACATTCCACGCCGATACAATAGCTGTTAAGGATCACGGGCTTGTCATTTTTGACAAGATTCCGGATTCGATGGTTATAGCCATCAACTCCGCCAAGAATTGCCAAGACATCACCGTGTATAATCCCCGGAATCCGGATGTACGCATTGATATGACCTTCAGGCCATCAGCATATTTAGACTTCTCTAAATTCAACGGATCAATATATGATGTAAACAAGATTGTGATCGGAGCAAGCACTCTAATCGAAGTGTTCAGCGGAGAATATAATGCCTGTCTACACTATTTTTTACAATCGCCTCTATATGTCACTGCTGTTGCAAAAGGCGTTCCATTGTCTAAGACCGAATTGGTTAGAGACATTATGCTTAACATCCAGATGTGCCCCGATAAGTCTAATTATAAAAACCGACTTACTAAAGGCCGCGTAGAAATACGGCAGTATAAGGTAGAGCCATTAATACTGGATTAGACAGAAAGGCTACTTAGAATATATTCAACAGCCTACAAATAACCGAAACACAATGGCACAGCATATCAAGATAATTATTTTGGCATTACTGCCTATCATCTGCTCGGCATTTTCGGCAAAAGCATATGCGGTATGCTATAGCGACACTGTAGCAGTTTGGAACAAACTTGTCATTTTCGACAAAATTCCGGAGGAGATGAAAATTGGTGTTACTTCGCTCAAAGCCCCATTAGGCATTTGTGTCAACGACCCCGGAAATGCCAACGTGAATATCACGATGATATTCTTCTCGGAGGTGACCGCCATATTGGAATTTTCACCCGAGTTCAAAGGCAATATCACGGACGTGAATAAAATCGAGCGAGGGGATTTCAAACTCATCGAATTATCCGGAAACGGATACTGGAGCGCTCTACTTAAAAGCAAAGATGGGTTTATCCGGGCCATAGCTTCAAACATACCCATTGAGAGAGCCGACCAAATTCGGGAAATCATGATGAATATCCGAGTCGAAAAAGATACCATCGGATACAAAAACACTTTCGGTGGTCATAAGACTAAATTCAAAGTCAAAATAATGGAGTGAACTAGAACGAATTGCGCCCACTCAGACGAAAGTTATCCATTATTTCAAAATCTTTTTTTTGTGGAATGGTGTTTGGCGGAGTGGAATAAAATGCCTACCTTTGCGAGGCCGTAACGAAAGGGACGGCAGTACATTGATATACGCTCGAATGGTGGAATGGTAGACACGAGGGACTTAAAATCCCTTGGCCATTACCGGCTGTGTGGGTTCGAGTCCCACTTCGAGCACACATCCATCATCCCCAACTCGAAACGTGTCGCGAGACACCTTCGGTATGGTCGCCGACACCACACATCCCACCCACGTCGGCGACCTTTTTGTTTGCGGATGTACCGCGGCGTGCTTCGGCCGATGCGGTGCGTTCGATAGGGGTATTTCGGCTTGACCCGGTATTTCTCGGGTGCTATTTTTTTGAAATGTAAACAAACGCTACGATACAATGAAACAGAAATATACATACACACCGCACGGCACATGTTCGCGTAATATCGAGTTTTCTATCGAGGACGGACGTATACATGACTTGCAATTTACAGGCGGCTGCATGGGCAATCTCAGCGGCTTGTCTTCTTTGATAGAAGGCATGGACGCACGCGAAGTCTCGCGTCGCCTTCATGGCATCCAATGCGGAGTCAAGGGCACCAGTTGCCCGGATCAATTGTCTCGTGCCATAGACGAGGCGTTAACGTCACAGAAGTAGTCTTCGGCCGGGCTTGCCTTGTGCCTTGGTGATACCCGATTGCGGTTAAGACTCCTCGAGTATTCTGTTCGCACCATATGGTGGCGTCGCATGAGTAATATAATCCGAAAAAATCGGGCTTGTATTGTGCAAATGCTCGAAAATGTGTATATTTGCGGTGATAAAGACGTGCCTAATGCGTCGTACGTAAATACATAATCAAAGCAAATATGTCACTTTGGAGTTTTTTTAGAGATTTAATCATCTTTGACTGGCTGTTTGGAGACCACCGCTGCCACCACAATGACAATAGTGTGATTCCTCCCATAGGAGGTTACCATAATAGCATGGATGATGGTTTCCCGTGGCATTCCACGCACCATGACAGTTTGATGGACGATCATGACGACTACGGCGGCATAGGTGGCTATGACAGCTTCGAATCTTCGTCAAGTGATTTCTTTGATGATGATTATTGATGCTGTGTACGCGCCGATACATCTCGCCCGTAGGCGAATTGATGCTTGGCGTCGATAGTATTACCGGGGCTTTGTGTCTTTGCGACTGGATAGACAACAGGCATTACGACTGGAATATGCGCAAACTTATTGCGACAGTCGGACCGATTGTCGCGGATCGGGAAACATCGGCCATGACCGAAGTAGTGTCTCAGTTGGACCAATATTTTGCATCGAAGCGTATGGCTTTCGATTTGAGGCTTGGCGCCGTGGGGACTCCGTTCAGGCATCGTGTCTGGGATGCCCTGACAACGATACCATACGGGATGACGATGTCATATGGCGCTGTGGCGCGAGCTGTAGGATGCCCGCTTGGATTTCAGGCTGTAGCTGCTGCCGTTGGAGCCAATCCAATATCTATCATTGTGCCGTGCCATCGAGTGATAGGCAGCGACGGTTCGCTTGCCGGATTTGCCGGCGGTCTTGCGGCCAAAATGAAGCTTCTGGAACTTGAAGCTTCTAATATCAAGCAATAACGAGCAGATTTTCTTTAATAGAGATTAGTCGCGCCTGTCGGCCAAATGGCGGCGAATGGTGGCGGCCGATATATCGCTTTCGAAGCCGCGGCTGACGGCGGCACGGAATATGCGGGTGCGGCCTTCGTAGGTATGTGCTGCGTCATCGCCTATGCGGCGGACGGCGGCGGCGATGACCGCTTCCAAAGCCTCGATATAGGCTCGTTCGTCAATTTCGGTCAAAGCTTCGGCTATGATGTCGCTGTCTATGCGCTTGTAGCGTAGAGCCATAGCTATTTTGATGCGTCCCCAGCGTGCAAAGCGCACCTTGTCGGTTACGAAGGCATGAGCAAAGCGAGCATCGTCAAAGAAACGACGTCGCCGCAGGCTGTCGATGACGGCGTCGGCATCGGCGGAGGCGATTTGCCATGTCCGCAGTTTTGTGCGCAATTCGCTTTCGCAACGCTCGCCGCGGACACACAGCTCCTCGAGGCGTGCCAAAGCTTTTTCCGAAGTGACTATTTTTCGGGACAAAGGCATACGGCATAACGTTTTTTACCCCTGTAATCACGACGGATGTCCACGTCTTCAAAGGCGAGAGAGCGCAGCATCTGTTCCATATCGGTGGCATACAGGGGATTGATTTCAAAATACAGCGAACCGCCGGGGCGTAGCGCTGATTGCGCATAAACGGCGATGGCGCGATAAAAGCGCAACGGGTCATCATCGGGGACAAATAGAGCCGTGCCCGGTTCGTAGTCCAGCACGCGTCGGTCCATATCCGCCTTCTCGGCGACGGTGACGTACGGCGGATTGCTGACGATGATGTCGTATAGTGGCGCTGCCGGCATCGGGAGGTGTAAGGCATCCAATCGGATACACTTGACATTGGATGTGCCGAGGGCTGAGGCATTGTACGAGGCCACGGCGAGCGCTTCGGAGCTGATGTCGGCGGCCGTTACGGCACAATAGGGCAGGGCGCGTGCCAAGGCGATGGCGATACATCCGCTTCCGGTGCCGATGTCAATGATTTGCAGGTCTTTGGCTCCGGAATACTCGTCCGTGATAATGTCCACCAGCCCGGCAGTCTCGGGGCGCGGTATCAGGGTGTGCGGCGTCACGCGCAGGCGCATACCCATAAACACGGCCTCGCCCAAGACATATTGCAGCGGCTCGCCATCGGCCACACGCCCGACTATGGCACTGATGCGCGCCACCGTGGCGTCTTCGAGTAAGCGTCCCGGATCGATAATGGCGGCAGTGCGCGACACTCCGGCGGCATCTTCAAGTATGATGCGAGCCATGGCTTCCGCCTCGTCTTTGCCAACGTGCGGCGTCAGGCTGCGGACAATGCCTTCGCGTATTTCCTTGACGGTATTCATACGGCAAATATAACGATTTTTGTTCATATCGCAGTTGGGCCGGCCCTATTGTCGGTGTCGTATTACCGTCTCGAGCAGCGGATGCTATTTCACCAAGAAGTCATAAAAAGGTGTGTAGTAGAAGTTGTTAGGCTGTAAGTGCAATATGTCGCTTTTGAAGTCGATAAGCATGTTGAACCGCTTCAAGAAATTGTTGCCGATCATTCCATCGATGTCTTCCTTGCTTTGCATCCCGGCGGTAAGTGTCGAGAATGCTCCTGCGACCTTCGGCATTATGAACGGGCCGACGATAACTTCGTCAAAAAACACGTTCTTCAGCTCTCCGCTTCCGCCATCCGAGCTTGCTATGTGCGAAATGGCAAAAGGCTTCTGTGTGCCAAGGAGCCGATGCTTGTTTACGAAAGGCGTGTTCAGGTCGATGACGCGGTCCGAGCCGGTGTCTACTTCAAGCGTAAGGTTATGAAGTATTCCGTTAATCCTAACAGGCAGCTTGATGAATGGTACGTTGTATTTGTAGATGAAGGGAATCGATACAGTATGCCTGAGATCGTTAATTTCCAGGGGCTCTTTGGCATAGCAATATATTTTGAAGTCATCGTAATTGATTTCGATGTTGAATGCGGCCAACCCGTTCAGACCGAAAACACCGTCCCAATACTCGGGTGGATAGGGGATATGCGCACATCCGGCTTTGTCATAGTGGATTGTGCCTATATCGACCGAGTTGTCGTTGCTGTATTCGATGTCGTTTTCGCCGGTAGATCCTAAGTTTTGGGTAGTTTCGCCTTCGTGTATAAATCCCTTGAGCTTAGGTGAATTTGTGTTCAAAACGATTGACGAAGCGCCTGTGTCGACGAGGAAGTTAAGTGAGCCCGAGCCGTTGACAAAGGCGGTGACATATATACGATTATCCTCCGCAATAGAGAAAGGTATTACACCGACCGGTTCGTGGTCGACCATGCGAGCGCTTGCACACGTCACTATCGCGGCTACGTACAGCAGCGTTGCAACTATGCGGTTGACAGATTTCGTCATAAGTGTATGGTTTTGTCGATTTTGATGGCGCAAATGTACGCATAAATGCCCATACGGCAAATAATGTTTAGCGCTGTTAAGATATTTAAAGGCTTTTGTATCGAAAAAAATGAGTAACTATGCCGCGTCAATCGGTGACGCATTGGCGCAATATAGCGTAATGCTGATAGCCGGAGAGAATGAGTATATGCACGCCGGATGCCTGCATACGGAAAATTTACATGGTGCTCTGAGCAACAGAATAAAAAAAGAGCGCTTTGTTCCCTTTTTTTTGTGGTAAAAAAAAGTATGAGAGGCGAAACTCCCGTGAGTGAGGTCGCTTTCTGGAACACTTTGCAATGAATAACTTTGTTTTGGTATGATTGTGCTGCGATTGATGTCGCGGCACGGTTTGCCCTATTGTTTTATATAACACTTGTGCCATACTTTGGCGGAAGATTTCGGTCATGCCAAGTATGCCGCGGTGTCTGTTTCCTCCGATTGACACGGTCCCATGCCGAACGGATGGCTGCAAGTCAGCATTTGATGCTTGCGCTCAAGGAGTGTTATGGCTATCTGGCTCTTGTAGGTGTAGCCCTTACGGCGCTGGCTCTTGCATGGCGATATAGGACGGTTTTGCGGCGCTTTGTTCCACGCGTCGTTGCGGTGGCACGATGGGTGCGCAGCCCTCACCGCACGCCTGATCCGATGTTGTCCGGCTCCAAGTAACGGGTCAATGGATACGTTGCGTTTTAAGGGTTTGTCTGTTTCGGCAATAGTATGTATCTTTGCAGTGAAGAGCTGCGACGTTTTGTCATTTTAACGTGGTATTTCGTCCTTTATGCGTGCCGATGCTTGACATGCGGCCGCGGTTTATACTACCTTTGCAGTGTGCGTGTGCGAAATGATACGCCACAGACAAGACAATGCCTATATACAACCGTATAAAACGTTTAGCAAGATGAACAACGATACATCCTCCTTCAAAGAGAATTTGGCAACGGGTAACGTTGCCGCTACGGACAGCGTGTCCGCCGCCCCCGGAATGATGGACGGAGCTGCCACCCGAGACAATATTACCGAGGCTGTAGATCCGGCTTATGTGGTCTCTGAAAATGATCCTGTATTGTCGGCGGATACGACCTAAGATGCAATGCGTGCCGCCGAAGCCTCCGCGATTGAAGGACAAGCCGCAGCGGCTACTGCTGAGACAGAATCCGGATTGCCGCCTATAGCTACAGGGGTTAACGATAATATGTCGTTTTCGCAAGCTTTTGCTGCGGCGCGTGCCGAAGTAGGTGCCGGTGGCGCCTTCGAGTGGCACGGTCGGGTTTACGGGACCTATTACAAGAACGAATGGGACGGAATGAGCGCTCAGGAAAGACACGATTTTGAGATCGCAGCCATACGAGGCAGTCATAACGAGGCCTCTGCCAATACCGGAGCAGCCCATGCCGACCACTCCGTCGTGGACGGAACCACGGATAAGTATACGCACGACGGTCAAAGCGAAAATGTGCAGCACGATATGGTGCAGGTAGACACAGTAGACGATGACGATGTACGCATACTTGGTCTTGAATCCGTACAGGGCGAGGACGGCAGCCAAATCAATATCGCAGCAATTGACATCAACGGCGAGCATGCAATGCTTGTGGACATAGACAATGATCAGGTGATGGATGTTCTTGTGCACGATGACAATGGCGACGGCCAAATATCCGAGGATGAGATGCACAACATCTCCGAATACAATATCACCGTTGGCGATATACAAGGCAGCGTGCAGAGCCAAGGCGCTACGGTCACAGCCGACCAATATGCCTCCAATGATATCGCCCAAGCCAATCCTTCGATTGGTTATGATCAGGACTTCTCCAACAACGACATTGATATGTCCGACTTTGATAACAACGCCGATGTTTCCGACTTTGTATAACAGTATTATACACACCCCAAGACAGTGACGCCAGACCCGACAAAAGCATATGTGCGCTGTCCTAATAAGGATTGCGCCAAGGTGCTGTCCTTTAAGGTTTTTCCGAATTACAAGGACGCACCCATAGAGTGTCCGCACTGCCATACGCGAGGCAAGGTACGCGACTTCATCGAATTGCGCCCGCGTGTACTTGCCGACTCGACACGACAGCCGGTGCAAGCGCCTTTGCAGTCGCCATCGTTGCCGCCGCAGTCACAGAAGCCTTCGGCTCAGGCTACTATGCGTTTGCACGAGCAGCACGAGGCCGTTGTTACGCTCGAAAATGTTGACACCGGCGAGAGCCATAATCTCCTGCCCGGCGACAATACTGTGGGTCGCCGCACCGCTACGCCACGTGCCCAAATTCTGTTTGACGATCCTGAGCATTACATGAGCCGATGCCAAGTGGTAATTACCGTGCGCAGTGTGGCTGCCGGTACGGAGGTGCTGTTGCGTGACGCCGGTAGCGCCAACGGCACTTTTGTCAACGAGGTGCGCCTGCCCGAAGGGACGATGGTGCGACTTACCGACGGCGACACTTTTGTGATGGGCAAGCACCTATATCGCCTTACTATAAGCCGTCAGCCGATGCACGTGCGACGTGCATCCGATACCATACTATTACATTAACGTATTGATACGCAATGTTTGATGACGATGATGCACTTCCCGAGGGTACGACGTTGCACGGCGCCGACAACCATGTATACACCATAAGGAGCGTACTCGGGACAGGTGGATTCGGCATAACGTATGCGGCAGATGATGTAGAGGGTAATATCTTTGCTGTCAAGGAGATGTTCCCCTCGGATCTCTGTCGCCGCGATTCTGCCACCGGGATGCTCATTGTGGACGACCTGTCCAATATAGATATGGTGGCAAAATTGCGCGAACGCTTTATCAGCGAGAGTAATAATATCGCACGATGCCATCATCCTTCCATCGTACGCGTGTATGACACTTTCCGCGCCAATGGCACGGCGTATATGGTAATGGAACGGGTAAGCGGACGAAATCTCAAAGAAATTGTACGGCGTCATGTCTTGGACTATGCCGCCACGGTGGATGTCCTTAGCCAAATGTCCTCGGCATTGTCGTACTTGCATAGTCACGGCATAGTACATTTGGACGTCAAACCTGATAATATAATATTAGGAAACGATGGACGTATTGTGCTGATAGACTTCGGATTGTCGCGCAGTGTCGGGCCATCGGGATTGGTCTCGGACAACGACCGGACGGTGGCAGCCGTCAGCCACGGATATGCCGCTCCGGAGCAGTATACGAGTGCGCGCGGTGCCGAGCCGGGCGTACGCAGCGATGTGTATTCGCTGGCGGCCACGGCGGTCAAAATGCTCACGGGCAACACCCCGCCGCGCCCCGAGCAGATATTTGACCATCCCGAAAGTATCAGCGTGCCGACCATCCCGCCGTATGCCAATGCGGCCATAGCGCGTGCTATGGCTTACGATATGACGCGCCGCACACCTTCTGTCGCCGAATTCTTCGCATCGTTCAGCGATGCCGAGCATACGGCAATTATTCCGCAACCTCGGCGCAGGCATAGTGTATGGGCCGTTTTGGCTAATATTCTGTTGTTGTGTATATTGGCCGTTGTCGCACTTTGCGCCATCGACGACAAGCGGCTGTATTCCATGGCTTATTATGTGGACAAGCAGGCCGTCGTGGCATACGCCGTTCCAACGGTCGTGTCCCTGGCGGCTTTGTGTATGCGTCGCGGTGTAGCCAAGGGATTATCCGTGCTGCTGGCCCTGCTGTCGCTGTCGTACCTATTATTGCAATAGTCGCTTATGAAGCATTTGTCCAATATATACGATATACGCCGCTATGGCAAGATTGCGTTCTTGCTGACGGCCGCCATTGTCGTGGCGTTGTTCTTGTATGTGTCCAATAATCTTGTCAAGGACCTTGCCGTGCAAGAGCGGCAGCGTATGGAGATTTGGGCCGATGCAACTAAGGAAATTATTAACCAGTTCAGCGCCGTCGAGCAGATGACGGCTCAGGATGAAGACGGCTCCGGCTCTCCGGCGCCGCCGATGATAGATATCGACTTCCTGTTGCGTATAATCGAAAGCAATACGACCATTCCGGTGCTGCTGACCGATGACGCCGGCAATATACTCAACCACCGCAACTTCGACCTGCCCGAACCGGTAGATACGCTCAATCCGTTGGCCCTGTCGCCGCGCAATGCCGAGTATCTGCACGGACGGCTCGAGGCACTGTCGCACGGCCCGAACGTCATAGATATAGCCATCGCGCCGGGCGAAAATCAGCATCTGTATTACGAAGACTCTACACTGCTCAAGCGTCTGAGCTACTATCCGTATATTCAGGTGGTGGTGATGATAATATTCCTGCTGATAGTATATTATGCAGTGCTTTCGATCAAAAAAGCCGAGCAAAATAAGGTGTGGGTGGGCCTTTCGAAGGAAACAGCTCACCAACTGGGCACGCCCATTTCGTCGCTGATGGCATGGATGGAGCTGCTGCCCGAGATGGGCGTGGATGCCGATACTGTAGGCGAAATGGACAAGGATGTCAAACGCCTGGAAACAATAGCGTCGCGTTTCGGCAAGATTGGCTCGGAACCGAAAATGGAGCCTGCCGATGCCGCCGACATTGTGCGCAGCGCTGTGTCCTATATGGCGACGCGTGTCAGCGGACGTATCAGTCTTACGGCCGAATATGCCCCGGTGTCCATGCCCGTCAGCGCGTGCGCACCATTGCTCGAATGGGTTATGGAAAACTTGATTAAGAATGCCGTAGACGCTATGGACGGACATGGAGCAATCAGCGTTGCTTGCCGACCCGGAGACCATGGCGATGTAGTGGTGGACGTGGCCGATACGGGTCGCGGCATCCCACGCAAAAATTTCAAGACTGTTTTCAATCCGGGATATACTACCAAGCGCCGCGGCTGGGGACTGGGCCTTGCGCTGGCCAAGCGCATCATCGAGCAATACCACCACGGACGCATATATGTGAGCGCTTCCACTCCCGGAGTGGGCACAACCTTCTCCATACGCCTGCCGCGTACCGGCAAACCGGAACAATAATCACAAAAAAATTATAATTATTACTATGAATCTTAAGAAATTGCTTTTTAGCGCTTCGGTTATCATTTTCAGCATCTCCGCCGCTTTTGGCTGGGGGCAAAAAGGCCACGATGTGACCGCGTATATCGCCGAACAGCATCTGACGCCCACAACGACCGCCGCCATCAACGATATTCTCAACGGCAGGTCCATCGTTTATTGGGCTAACTGGCTGGACAACGCCAGCCATACGCAGCCGTATGCATATACCAAGACTTGGCATTATAAGAACATCGATGAGGGTGTGCGCTATGAAGAAGCTCCGGCCAATCCCTCCGGCGATGCCGTTACTGCAATACGCGGCCAAATCGAGAGCCTTACCGGCGTCACTAAGTGCCCCGATCCGGCTTTGGCGCTCAAGATATTGGTGCATGTGGTGGGCGATCTGCATCAGCCCTTGCATTTGGGACATGCCACCGACCTTGGCGGCAACCGCATTACGATCAAGTACTTCGGCCGCGACAATAAGTTGCATTCCATTTGGGATAATGCCTTGGTAGACGGCGCTCACAAATGGAGCTACACCGAGTGGCAGCAGCAACTCGACCGCATGTCCGCCGACGAGCAAGCCGCTGTCATTGCCGGTACTCTCGACGACTGGGCCAAGCAGACAATGGCTTATGCTGCTGATATTTACAAAAAATATCCCGAAGGCACCAAGCTCTCCTACAATGATGTCGCATGGGCCGCTCCCATCATCGAAAAACAGTTGCTGCGCGGCGGCCTGCGCCTTGCCCACATCCTCAACATGATCTTCGACCCCACCTACGCCGCCACCCACACCATGCCCTTCCCCACCGTCAAGTAACTCCATCCCCCTCCCATATACGCGAGCGCGCCCCGGCCTTTGTAAGGAAACCGGGGCGCGTCCGCATCACTCCTCCTCGTCCATATCCTCTATAGCCGAGATGTGCTTGAAGTCTTTCCATCCTTCCGCCGCCTTATACTTGTCGATGGATTCCTTGGGGACGAATAATCGGCAGTCGTTTGTTCTCACGTAAAAAAATATATAATCAAAGCTGTCGCAGGTAGGGGGCTTTATGGCTGAACATTTTATTTTGGATAGATCTGAACAACCATCAAATGCACCTTCTCTGATTGTTGTGATAGATTCAGGTATTGTTATGGATGATAGATGTGAGCAGTCATAGAATGCTCTAATGTCGATTTCGGTCACGGACCCGTATATTTTGACAGATGCCAATCCAAAGCAGCTAGAGAAGGCTCCACTGCCGATGCTTATGACGGACTTTGGGATTGTGATGGAAGTTAGTCCAAAACAGTTGGAAAAAGCATATCTGCCGATTGCTGCAACAGACGGTGGAATTGAGATGGAGGACAGCCCTGAACATTCATCGAATGCGAAGTCCCCAATTGTTGTAACGGACATTGGAATTGTGATGAGTGTTAGTCCTGTGCAATACCCGAAAGCGCTGTTACCTATCGCTGTGACTGAGTTAGGTATGATGGTGCATTTGCATCCGGCGATTAATTCATTCGTTGAAGTTCGGATTACTGCATTGCAGTTATCTCTCGAATCGTACGTTTTATTTTCTATGTCAACGACTATGCTGGTTAACTCTGAACACTTTTCGAGAACATGTTCGCCGATCTTAACGACAGACCTTGGAATAATTATGGAAGTTAGTTTTGAACAATTCTTAAATGCCGTGTCACCAATAGCTTTGACGGATTCGGGGATTATGATGGAAGTCAGTTCGGAACATTCTTCGAAAGCGCTATTGCCGATTGCTGTAACTGAATTGGGAATGATTGTGCTTTTGCAACCGGCAATTAACTCATTGGTCGAACTATTTATTATCGCATTGCAGTTGTTTCTCGAATCGTATGTTTTGTTGTATGAGGCGACGGCTAAACTTGTCAGATTTGAACAGTTGTGAAAAGCTAAACGTCCTATCGATGTAACTGATTTGGGTATTTTTACGGATGCCAGTTTATGACATGCATAGAAAGCACAATTACCTATTGACGTGACAGACTTTGGAATTTTAATGGAAGTTAGCCCTGAGCAAGAATAGAAAGCACTTCTACCTATTGAAGTAACGGATTTTGGTATTTTGACGGAGACCAGCCCTGAGCAACCAGAGAACGCACTGTCGCCTATTGTAGTAACAGATTTGGGGATTTCTACGGAGGTCAAGCTTTTGCAGCAACAAAACGCCCCGGCGCTTATTGTCGCAATGGATTTGGAGATTTTTACAGACGTCAGACTTGAACATCCATTAAATGCGAGCATCCCGATAGTCTTAACTGAGTTAGGAATTTTTACGGATGTTAGACTAAAGCAATCCTCGAATGCGCTGATGCCAATTGATGTAACGGAGTTTGGAATTGTTACAGATGTAAGTCCGTACCAATTTCTAAATATATCATTCGGAATTCTTCTGACTCTCTCGCCGATTGATAGCGTTGCGAAACTTGTGCAGCCTTCGAATATTGAAATGGGGTTTGTTACACAGTTCTCGGCATTAAAGAAAACTGTCGTAAGCATAGCGCAGTTCTTAAATGCGAAGTCTCCGATTGCTGTAACGTGATTGGGGATAGTGACGGATTCAAACCAATAGCAGCCGCAAAAAAGCCTTTTCCCCAATGATTGTAACGGACTCGGGGATAGCTACTGTATTAAGCTCGTTACAGCCCTCGAATGCGGATGCCCCAATGGCGTTAACTGCGTAAGTTTTTTCTGCGTAGCAGATGCTTTGTGGTATTACAACTGAACAGGAGTACTTGTCGTCACCGCGCGTTACTTCGGCGGTTTTATTGTCGTGGTTCAGCCGATAGTAGATGCCGCCAATTTTTATTGGAACTGATTGTGCCATGGGAAGTTAATGTGGGTGATTTTTTTAATGATTTTGTATGTGTGTAATGCTGCGCGGCAAAAAGAAGGAAGCGTATAAAGCGCCGGTTATACAGTCGGAAAACAGCTATCAGGGTTCTTCTTTTGCCTATGCGTCTGATTTTTAATGAACTATTGAATAATTGGAGAATAGGCATATTCTATAGTAAGACCCATATGCCGCAATTGTCCTTGCCCTCGCGCTTCAGGACACTTATTTTTTGCAAAGCGGAGAGGTCTCGTTCGATGGTGCGTGAACTCACCGACAAAGTCTCCGACATTTGTTTGGCGGTGATTGACGGAGACTCCTTTATGAAATTTATGATTTTCAGCTGACGTTCAGTTAGTTTAATCTCCGACAAGTCTCCGACACTATACGTGTCGGCGGAAGCATATATGGTGGTTTGAAATTGGGCAGGTGTAGATTTGAACGTTGGTTTCAGCTCGTCTTTATACCCATCAAGGGCTTTTGTCTCATTGCAAATACGAGTGAGCCCGCTGCCTCGCTTTTCCATATAGTCGAGCTGAGCCATAACATTGGCAAGAATTGGATTTCGTCGTTCAGACGACACGTTAGCAAGATCAAGGTCTTGAATTAGCTGGCCATTATACATGCCTCCCGGCGATGTGATGGTAAGTCGGTTGTCATATATATCGAGATGAACCTCGCCTCCCATCACGGTATAATCTCGGTGAATGAAATGGTTCACCATTGCTTCAAGCACTGCGCGTTCGGCATATTCGGGCTTGTTTTTTCGGCCATTAGGTAATTTCTCCCAGCCTCTTCGAGTGTTGGATTTTACAAAATTCATTGATTCGCGCAATAGCAAAATGACATTGCCGGTAAATTCAGCATCATTTATCGCATCACTCTTGTCTTGCCCGTCCCAACGCGTGCAGTATAAGCGTGATTGCCATAAAGGGCAGTCGTCTGAAAATAAGGCTCCTGCATTGGTTAGATGACCGTCACTTGTTACTAAGCCAAATGAGATAAGGTATTTCTTGTCCCAATCTTGTTCGGTGCGTTTCTTGAATTCATTGGCTAAAATGATAAAGGAGTTGTCTTCCTGTTTATAGCCTGTGATGATTGAATCGTAGGTTTTGTTTGAACCCTTGAGAACCAATCTTACCATATGCTCTGCTGTCGCGGGCAGACTTTCGTCTCCAATGCGTACGAAGGCGATACGTTGTCCGTCGCCAATGTAATAATATGGAGTATAGTTGCCTGATTTGACTTTCAATTGCAGAATGTTTAGCCCATCATCGGTCTTATGCGGAATCATTTCAACCTCCGGTAGTGGATCCATATAATCACGAATCTTACAACTGATAGTTTCACAGATGTGTTGTATGTTGTCAAGACCTTTGGCCGCACCGTCATTATCAATGCCAAAAAACAACGAACCACCAAGTCCGTTGGCAAAAGCGCTTACGCTTTTTAACCAACTTTTCGGTCTCTTTTCTTCGAGCATTGATTTGAAGTCGTAAGCGGTACATTCACTTATAAGGTCTGATATTGTCATTCTTATATTTGGTTGTTGCTAATTTCAAATTTAAGCGAATAGTTCATAGCAAATTTACATAAAAATCGGTAGATATGTACACCGACAGAATAAAAAGTCAAGGTTGCCGCAAATTATCTGTGTGTGCAATCGTAAAATAGCTTTTAGGGGACTATTTTTGACAGATATAAAATTTTACACCGTAAAAGTAGCGTTTTTATTCCGAATAGCAACGTTAGGGACAATTATATTTTTGGACAATGGTCTTTTGGTCTGCGCTCTCAGTCAAATTAGCTCGAGGATAGGCCCTGGTTGGACAATGGCACACATAGGTGATGTATGCCAAAAGAGGTTAATGGTAAAACGGAGTCGACTGGCTTTAAGGATAGGTGCCGTCAGTAATGATAAGCCCGGCTTGGGGTGACCAGCCGGGCTTGCATAAGGAGAGCAGTATAATTGATGT
>ULSK01020915.1_pt1 | contig 20426 bp, 6 predicted proteins | sample 1956311 | NCBI WGS metagenome assembly ULSK01 (sample SAMEA4835706, study PRJEB28245) | human gut metagenome | biome: gut microbiome; material: fecal sample | place: Denmark | collected 2008 | reverse complement strand
CTTGCCGGAGTAGAAGTCATACCAACCGCAGCTTGCCGGGAAATAAACCTCGCGGCTGCGTGCGCCGTATTCGTAAACCGGAGCCACCATCAAGGCAGAACCGAACATGAACTGGTCACCTATATTGTTGACGTTTGCATCAGCTGTGAAGTCCATTACGAGCGGACGCATGATGGTATAATCATTGAAATAAGTCATACCTGCCAAAGAATAGATATACGGCATCATGTTGTAACGCAGCTTCGTATAATAAACGATGGAGTTGTAGCACGGATGTCCTGCCGGAGCGATATTCCAAACCTCACGGTACGGATACTGGCCGTGTGCACGGAACAACGGGCAGAAAGCGCCGAACTGATACCAACGGGTATTCAACTCTCTCCATTCCTTATAATCAGCATTTTCACGTCCAGTCTTGTTGAATTCCATCTGACCAGCCACATAACGGTTCTCTACACAGAATCCGCCGATGTCCATGGTCCAATAAGGGATACCGCTGACAGCAAAGTTCAAGCCGGCAGAGATTTGCGCTTTCATATCTTCCCAACGGGTAGCGATGTCACCACTCCAGGTGGCAGTAGAATAGCGTTGCAATCCTGCAAAGCCGGAACGTGTCAACAAGAAGACACGCTTGTCCGGTTCCACGCCGCGCTGTCCGTCATAGATAGCTTCGGCATTCATCAGTGCGTATGCATTGAAGAACTTGGCAGAGGGGCCAAGTGCCGTCGGGCCGCAAAGGTCCTTGCGGTATTGCAAATCCGTACAGTCGCGTATGTTCGGTTCGCTGGCATCCATCCACCAAGCGTCAACACCCAGAGGATAGTAGTGGTCTTGCATCTGCTTCCAGAAGAGCTTGCGTGCATCGGCATCGTATGCGTCATAGAAAGAGCCCAGATAGCCGGGGCCTACCCAGTCTTTGATGCTGTCTTTGATAGCCTGCTGATACATCCAGCCTTTTTCGTCAAATTCCTTGAAGTGTTCGGTCGTAGCATAGAACTTGGGCCATACGGAAATCATCAGACGTCCGTTCATGGCGTGGATGGAGTCGACCATTCCTTTCGGGTCGGGGAAACGTTCGGGGTCGAACTCATGGCTTCCCCAAGAATCCTGCTTCCAGTGCAGCCAGTCGATTACGATATTGTCGATAGGAATCTGACGTTCACGGAATTCCTTCAAGGTGGAGAGAACCTCCTCACGCGTATTGTACTTCTCACGGCTCTGCCAGTAACCCATCGCCCATTTCGGCATAATCTGGGATTTACCTGTCAATGTACGGTAGCCGCTAATCACATCGTCCATATCATCACCATAAACGAAATAGTAGTCTATTTCATTCTGCATTTCACCCCACCAGGAGAGTTTGTTCTGTTCTTCATCAGCCACCGGACTCAATACCCGCAGACCGCAGTAAGAAACACCGGCATCAGGCTTCCACTCTATCTTCAACGGAACGCGCTTGCCCGCTTCCAGATTGACAGCAAACTTATAACTGTTAGGATTCCAAGCCGTACGCCAACGTTCGGGAACCACCAACTCATTATCAATGTATACTTTCATGTAGCCTGCATAGTAAAGGATGAAGCGGAACAAGCCGCTTTCTGCCGGTTCTATTTCTCCCTCATAAACAACGTCAGACCCTCCGAACGGGAACTCCGCAGGCAAATTAATCACCTTACTCAGATGTGCGGCACGGTCCAGATGTTCAAAATAAAGAGAATCCTCACGACGTACAAGGGTTTCCACGTCTTTCTTGCCCGGAATATATGTACCGGTCAAAGCACCTTCCTTGCCCTCTTTATCATAAAGTTTGAAGACATCACCCAGCTGTGAGTAGTCGCGCGGGTCACCGAAACGGCAGAGCGAATAGCTGTCCCAAAGCACACCGTAGTTCTTATTAGACACGATAAAGGGTACAGACACCTTTGTATTGTACTGGAACAGTTCCTCATTCTTACCTTTATAGTTGAACTCATCCGCCTGGTGCTGGCCCAAGCCATAGAAAGCCTCATCATTGCCTGCCGACTGGAATACTTGACGTACTGTATATCCTTTCGTACCTTCCACTTCCACCGGAGTAAAAGTCCGCCCGTCAGAGTCTTCAGCCAGAATCTGCTTGCCATCGGTATCCGTGAAGCGTACCTCACCCGTTGTCTTGGACACAATGGCACATAATTCCGATGTCTTGACAGTCACTTCATCGCCCTGCTCTTCGACCTTAAAGTCGGTCTTATTCTGTTGAGGGATCACAATGAGACTCTGCTCCTTTGAAAATTCCTTCTCAGGAGTAGCCGATACATGAATGAGCTTCTCACCCATTACTTCCAATCTTACTTTACGCACATCCGTCGGTTGCTGCTGCTTGACTTCCACAACAACACCGTTCTCGGTCTTTTGGAATCCGCCTCCGGAACATGCGGCGAGCATCCATCCGGCAAGCAAATAAACTGAAGTGTTTTTCAATTTCATATTACTGTTTTTAAAGTGAATTTTCTCTGATGTAAAAATAGAAAGTTTCCTTCAAAAACGGGTCTCCCCGATGTTGAAACAAAAGGGCGCTTTTGATTACCCTAAAAGACAATATGTTTCCGTAAGGGGTATCTTTTGTTATCTACCCTCTCTTTCCTGATAAACAGAGGGCAAAACACCGAATTCATCCTTGAAATATTTGCTGAAATACTTGGGGTTGTTAAAGCCCAACTGATACGCTATCTCCGATACATTCTGCTGACTCTCGCGCAGCATCTGCGCCGCTCTTTTCAGACGGATGACACGGATAAATTCAATGGGTGTCTTACCGGTTATCTGCAAGAGTTTCTTGTAAAGATGTACCCGGCTCATACCCAATCCCCGGCTCAACTCTTCTACGGACAAGTCACACCGACCGATGTTCGCCTCCACATATTTGATGGCATTTTCCACCAACTTTTCGTCCAGCGAAGTAATGGCTATCTCGCTCGGTTCGGGGTCGATGAGCGACTTTGCCTTGCGCTTCTTGCTCAGGTCAATCAGCTTGCGCATACGCAGAATCAGGATTTCCACATTGAAAGGTTTCGTCACATAATCATCTGCACCGATGGTCAACCCCTCCACTTTATCTTCCACAGCCTGCCGTGCAGTGAGCAATATCATCGGAATGTCACTCGTGCGTTTATCGGTCTTCACCCAGCGACACAGTTCATTTCCATCCATCTCGGGCATCATTACGTCGCTGACAATAACATCCGGCATCAGTTCCGGTATTTTCTGCCAAGCTTCCCGGCCATTAGAAGCTGACTGTATACGGAAATACAAGCTCAGACTATCTTTCATGAAGGCAACCAAATCTTCATTATCATCCACAATCAGGGCCAACGGCTTCTCTTTTTCATCTTCATTATCCTCCTCCATATCGTCCGGCAAATCATCCGGAAGCGGTTCCTCTTCCATATCCGGCAAAAGTTCCTCATGCTCTTCCACCTCTTCTGCAAGCGGTGCAGGCTTGGAAGGACTTACATGCACATGTTTAACCGGAAGCTCAATCAGGAACACACTACCGGACCCCACATTGTCAACAACGCGCACCGTGCCCTCATGCAGCGTCACAAAGTCGCGTACCAGGCTCAAGCCAATACCGCTACCCGTTGACTGGTGTTCCGGTTCTTCCTGCTCCACCTGATAGAAACGTTCAAAAATTCGCTCCTTGTCTTCATCCCTAATGCCAACACCGGTATCCGATACCTTTATCAGCAATCTTCCGGACATCTCTTTCGACATTTCCAATGCCACATCCACACGTCCCCCGTCCGGGGTAAATTTGAAGGCATTGGATAGAAGATTCATCACAACTTTACCAATTTTATCCTCGTCGAATGACATATTCAGCGATTCCATGGCCGAAAAAAATGTCAGATGTACATGTTTCTTTTCAGAAAGCATCAGGAAAGAAGCACAGATGCTACGCACATACGCCACAATATCCCCCTCGGACAAAGTGAGATGCAATCCTGCCATCTCATTCTTACGGAAATCGAGCAACTGGTTGACCAAATTCAACAAACGCTGCGCATTGCGGTACATCAGTTGCAGCTTGCCATGCAGTTTTTCGTCCGTAATCTCCTTCATCATACTTTCCATCGGCGATATAATCAGCGTAAGCGGCGTACGCAACTCATGGCTGACATTCGTAAAAAAGCGGAATTTCATCTGGCTCAACTCCTCCCTCTTCTTCGCATCTTCCTCTATCTGGCGGATTCTGAACTTATTACGTTCCCTCCGTTGTACGGCATAAAGTGAAAAGGAAACAACTCCTACTATCAGAAGAGCATAAACGATATATGCCCACGGAGTCATCCAGAAAGGCGGAAGAATGACAATCTTGAGCGAAGCCTCTTCAGTGCCCGCATATCCGTCACTGTTTGTAGCCTTCACTTTTAAGATGTAAGTCCCCGGAGCCAGATTGGTATAGGTAACGCGATGCATATCGGACATACTCGTCAGCCAGTTCTCATTAAATCCTTCCAATTTATAGAAATACTGTGTCTTTTCGGGCAGCACGAAATTGTCCGACGCAAACAGCACCGTGAACACATTCTGCTTATAATCCAAGACAACTTCTTCTGTTTCATTCAAAGCTTCCTTCAAGATGACACGTCCTGCATACTCCTTGCCCACCTTCACGTCTTCATTGAACAACTGGAAACCGGTAAACATAACCTTGGGCAACGTACGGTTATACTTTATGTTGCCCGGCTGGAAGCGATTCAGCCCATACAGTCCTCCCACTACAATCTCGCCCGTATGCAGTCGTTTGAGGGAACGCTGGTTGAAGTCACAACTCTGCAACCCGTCCTTGTCATTATAGGTATAGCAACGGAACACGGGCTGCTCCGTCTTGCTGTCAACGGACAACACCACGTTTATCAGTTCTCCTCCGGTGCTGATCCATATACTTTTGTTTTCATCTTCCGTAATACCTAATATCAATAGTTTGGAGAAACCGGGCTTGATAGGCACTTCGTACAATTCATCCCGTTTGCTGTCATATACATTCAAGCCTTCACGCGTGGCTATCCATAGCAAACCGCGACTATCTTCGTAAACTTGATTGATATTTTGGTTGGAAAGTCTGGTCTTACCCGATTTTGTACCTGCAAAATTTGTAATCTCGCCGGTCCTCAGGTCCATGAAAGCCATCCCTGCCGAAGTACCGATAACCAGATTATTGTCACAGCTGATGCAGAGGGATGAGATATAGTCCGACACAAGGTTTGAATTACCTGTAGAATAGGTGGTAAATATCCCCGTCTGAGGATTCAGGCATTGCAATCCTCCCCCTAACGTACCGATCCAGATATTTTTGTCCGCATCTTCTGCCAATGCCCATACATTGTCATAGACCAGCGAGTTACTGTCTCCCTTACGGGACCGGTAATGGATAAAGCGGTTCCCATCATAGCAATTCAGTCCGCCCCAGAAAGTACCTGCCCACACTCTGCCGCTACTGTCCCGAAGAAGGCAGACTATGACATCACTCGAGATAGAGTGGGGATCTGCCGTATGCGAAAAAACCATACGTTCATCTGTCACGCTATTCCAGCGCACCAGCCCGCGGTCGTTGGTTCCCAGCCATACGATGTCACCGCCTCCGTCCTCCACGCAATTGATGTCGCCTACATCGGCAATACCGAACTTGAAAATGCTTTCATTATAGAAAGAGATGCCTTTCTTGTAGGTTCCCACCCACATCGTACCGGCCTCATCTTCATAAAGAGCCGTTATTGTATTGTTGGACAGAGTACGCCCGTTATTAGGTTCATTCGCCAGACGGATTTTCCGTCCCGCCGGTTCTATCAATTCAACGCCATCCTGATCCCTGCCTACCCATATACATCCGTATTTATCCTGTGCCACTGCACGTACGGTATTGTAGGTGTCCGTTCGGGGAGAACGCTGTTCCCAAACCTTCTGAGAAAGGCTATAAATCCACATCCCCTCCACACTGAATATCCACGCCCGCCCACTATGGTCGACAAACAAATCAAAGGTAGCATTCTTTACTTCCCTGCAATCTTCGGCAATGCCCGGATTGGTCCACTTGATATTTTGCTTTTCCTCATCTATACAAGCCAAGATACCGTTACTCAGAACCAGCAGGATTCCTTCGCCGCATTCTTTCATGTCGGACACTTCGGCTTTCGCAAGCAGTTCATCCGCCCCCTTTACTGCTACGGCATTTTTCTGTTCCTCTCTATAGCTGTAAACACCTTTACCATTAATATAGATCCAGAAAGTCTTTTCCTTATCAATATAGATAAGCGAAGGATTTCCGGTCAGACCGATGTTCCACATCCAGGCTTCCACATTACGGTCAAAAACATCGGAAGCCGAGTTGTAAATGGCATACCCGCCTCCCGTACGTATCCACAAATTACCGGACGTATCTTCTTGTATATCCTCGACATAACTATCGGGAAGAGATTTCTCATCATCTTTCTGGCTGCGATAAATCTTTATATTGTAACCATCATAGCGGTTCAGCCCCGAAGCTGTACCAAACCACATGAATCCGTTTGAATCTTTATAAATAGCATTAACCTGATTATTGGAAAGTCCGTCTTTCACTTCCAAATGTTTAAACATGTAGTCGTGTGAAGCAGCAGAGAAACATACCATCCAAACCCACAAGAGCAGTAGTTGCAGTCTTTTCATACTATCAGAGCTAAGGGAAGTTATTTTTATTGCAAATGAAGTGAAAAACGAACAGAAAAGCAAGAAAAGGCAAGGATTTTTAAAGAAGGAGAAGCATATCCCTCGCGGACATACTTCTCCGTAACCAATCAAAAAAACTATATCAACAATCCTTGTAACCTATAAAACCTATTTGTATGATACTTTTAAAAACTGTCTTTTATTCTATCCACCACTCAATCAATAAGGGTATTGACCGGCTGCGGCTCCCTTCATGATGCCCTCAATGGCATAAGCCTCCTTCGCCGTACCCGTACCACGGTTCATGTCACCGCCGGTTTCCCAATAAAAGGGGACACAACCGTGGTTTTTCGCCTCTCGGGTGACTACCTCATTCCAATAGGAGCGGCTCTTGTTGTGCATCTCCCGGTCAATGTCGGGATAGGCAAGTTCGGAAGTACCCTCTATCTTGTCTTCTTTTGTCCGCTTCATGGCGCTGTACTCGCCTACAATCACAGGAATTCCCTTATCTGCATAGGCTGTCTTCATCTTCTGGAATTGCTGCTTCACATAATCTTCTTCGTAACCGGTGGCGTTATGAATGGAACCGGATACATGATTGTCCTTACCCCAATAAAGGAATACCTTGCCCCAAGTTTCGTCATGGTTCATCATGGTGAACTGATAGGGATCATAGAAGTGAACTTCCACCATCAGACGGTCGGGTACCTCATCCTTGGGCATCGTGTAGTCATTCACCGTCTTGTCAATATTGGTATAAGGACCTTGCACAATCAGACAACGGCTCGCATTATTTCCTCCGGTGGCACGCACGGCATCAATGAAGGTCTGTTCGTATTTCAAGATGACATCTATGGCCGATGTGCCAACGTTCCCCTGGTCTTGCTGTCCGGGTTCGTTACATCCGGCAAAGAGCAGGTGTTCGTCATAAGCATTCAGTTTATTGGCAATCTGTGTCCAGATAGCTTTCTGCTTGGCATCTACTTCGCTGCTGTAACCATGGGTGATACTCTCTTCAAGCCAACCGCCATCCCAATGGATATTGACAATGGCATACATATCATTGGCTACACAGTAGCCCACCACTTCGCTCACCCGGTCGAGCCATGCAGCATCTATCTCATAGGTCGATGGATTCACAATGTAGTAATCCCACGCGCAAGGGATGCGCACCGCATTAAATCCCAATGCCTTCAGCCCTTTGATATATGCCTCGCTCACTTTAGGATTTCCCCATAACGTTTCGCCCGCTATCTTGTTCTTGTTATCACAAGCTTCCAGCGTGTTGCCGATATTGATACCTGCATACATCTTGGCGGCAAGTGTCCTGGCATCGCTTTCCATATTGCCGGTTTCGCCCGCACCCTGCTTTACGGTCACAGTCTCCGTCAGGCTACCCAAAGTAAAAGAGATATGGCCTTCGCGCGCTCCCAAAGGATTGGGAGAGACGGTAAACTTGAAAATCTTGTCTTCCATGGCACGGGTATTGACCGCCTTTATCCAAGAAACATCGGAAACGGCTTGTACGTCACCATTGGTTTCCACCACCACAGAAACATCTCCTCCCGCAGCTGGCAGGTCGAAAGAGGTAGAGTTGGATATGATTAATCCGTCCGCAGCCGTTTGTTTCACTGTGAAGCTCCCTACTTCGCTGCCTCCGGCTTTCACCGTTACCTTGGCTTCACGGTCACTCGTGTCCGTATTGGCTTCTGCCATAACGGTATACTTCAAAATACTACTCGAAGCAGAACTTTCGGCAGTAACCTTACACCACTCCGGTACACTGCTGGTAACTTCCAATGCAACGTTCGACTTGATGTTCAGCGTACTTGTTCCTCCGGTCTTGGAGAAAGTCATTCCATCCGTCAGAATGTTCGCGGGAATCGTTATTTCCGGAGTCACAGTATCATCATTGCCGGAACATGCGGCAACGAAAGAAGAGAAAAGCAGTGCCGACAGCACCAGGCAAATTTGGAATTTTTCAATGATATTCTTCATCATGTCTTTACGTATTAAAAATAATGGTTAAATCAGTGAAAGCAAAAGTAACGGAAAAGGCGGAAAACACACCGATGTCATGTTATCTGCAACGGTATCATTTGTTTCCGAATAGGGTTCAAAAGTAATCATTGAATGACATCGGACACATCCGGCTTGTTTGAACCGAAGGAATACTTTATTTTTGCGTATAAATACTTCCTTCAACTACTGATTCGTATATCTGATAAACTATTTAAAATACAATGTACTTATGAGAAAAAAGATGATGTTATTTTTAGGACTGGCGCTCAGCCTGTCCTGCTTTTCACAAAACCGGCAAGGTTATCAAAATCCCGTTATTCCCGGTTTCCATCCCGACCCGAGTGTCTGCCGCGCAGGAGATGACTTTTATCTGGTCAACAGTAGTTTCCAATATTTTCCGGGCGTACCGTTGTTCCACAGCAAAGACCTCATCAACTGGGAACAAATCGGACACTGCCTGACGCGCCCCTCACAACTGCCGCTTCACGACGCCGGCCCGTGGGGAGGAATCTATGCACCCACCATCCGCTACAACGACGGTACATTCTACATGATTACCACCAACGTGTCCGACAAAGGCAACTTCCTTGTACACACTACCGACCCGCGTGGCGAATGGTCGGAACCCGTATGGCTCAAGCAAGGCGGCATAGACCCGTCCCTCTATTTTGAAGACGGCAAGTGTTACCTTGTCAGCAATCCGGGCGTAGGTATCTATCTGTGCGAAATCAACCCCAAAACCGGCGAACAACTCAACGAGTCCAAACGCATCTGGAACGGTACGGGCGGACGGCACCCTGAAGGGCCGCACATTTACAAGAAAGACGGCTGGTATTACCTGCTGATTTCCGAAGGCGGCACGGAATACGGGCACAAAGTGACAATAGCCCGTAGCCGCGATATAGACGGCCCGTACGAAGAGAACCCCGCCAATCCCATCCTGACCCACATCAACAAGAATGCACAGAACAGCCCGATACAAGGAACCGGCCATGCCGACCTGATACAAGCTCCTGACGGTTCGTGGTGGATGGTGTGTCTCGCTTTCCGTCCGCAAAGCGGCAGCCATCACCTGCTGGGACGCGAAACGTACCTTGCTCCCGTGCGCTGGGACAAGAATGCCTGGCCGGTAGTAAACGGAGATGGTACAATAGCCCTGCAAATGGATGTGCCAACCCTACCGCAACATCCTCTTGCCCCCAAGCCTGCACGCACCGATTTCAAAAACGGCAAATTAGGTCCCGAATGGGTTCATATCAGAAACTATCATCCGGAAAACTATACCTTTGCTTCCGGTAACCTCCGTCTGAAAGCAACCTCCGTAAACCTGAACAACGGGAAAGGCAGTCCTACTTTTGTCGGCCGCCGGCAAGAACATATCGACTTCACAGCCACCACTTCCATGCAACTGAAAAAAGCCGCCAGTGGCGACGAAGCCGGCCTGACGGTCTACATGTTCGAACCGTCCCATTACGATTTATTTGTCAAGCAATTGGCAGACGGGAACCAAGCTGTAGTATTGCGCTACCAATTGAATGAATTGACCCATACGGAAAAGGAAGTTATTCTGCCCCAGGGGAAAGTACAACTCCGTGTAAAAGGCAGCAACGAAATCTATTCGTTCGAGTATGCCACAAACGGAAAGGACTTTAAAGAACTGGGCCGAATGAATACGCGCTATATCAGTACAGAAACTGCCGGTGGCTTTACGGGAATCATGCTGGGATTGTATGCCATCTCCGGTTCTCAAACCTCAAAAGCATATGCAGACTTTGAATACTTTGATTACGAAGGAAAATAGCAGCCAATCTTAGAGAAAGCCCCTGCTTTTCTCCGCTTCCGCCCTTTTGTCTGTCCGGTTCAGTACAAAGATTCATGAACGGCCCACTTAGGTGAACAAGTTTGTTCACCTAAGTGGGCTGATTTGTTCACTACTATGAACAAGGCGGACCACTTTAGTGGAGATACCATAAAATCACTATGTTTATTGCAATAAGTACCCATCCCGTCCGAACAAAGTACAAGGCAAAGAGCTATCAAAGCGCCGCCTTACGGACCACCTCCTTTATTTTATTCTCTCTATGGTTCTTCAATCTATATCAGAACGATGCACACCGGTGAGGGCAAAACAAAAAATCCGGGATGGCCTGCATCCCGGATTTCCTATCTAACCAGTATATTTCCGTCTATCCCTCTTACCATTCAGGAACAGAGAAAAGAGTGTGGAACGTGAACTTCACTTCCATAGAACTGCTGAAACCAAGTTCCTTGATAACATCACCATCAGGAGTACCGAAAGCGCACCCTTTATCCTTTGTTGCCCCATAGCAATTCCAAAGTTCCAGACGATACTTCGGGGATTCATTGGCATCGAGCACTTTGGATGCATCAAATGTCACTTCCTTGCCATCCAGATAGAGGTTGTCAAGTGTGGCATGTAAACCGGGGAAATACTTGTAAATGTCAGCCACTTCAACGAAGGTCATGATGGAACCTGCCGCATAGTCGGCAGATTCGTACTTAATGTCGAACTGAGAAGCCACAAGGCTGTACTGGAAGTTCTCGTATTTCACCTCGAACGCAGCTCCTGCGTTATATCCCCATGCACTTCCCCAATCCGGATTGACAGTAACCAGATTGGGCGTATAAATACCTGCACCGGTACCGTCGGTAATGACGGTGCAGACAATCTCAAGCTTCTCCTTGAAATGGATGGCAGGCTCGGTACCTTGATTTTCTACATTGCTGAACGGACTGAGAGGAACAGCATTGCCTACAGAACCCGCCCCATAAGCATTGAACAACTGAACACGGTACTTGCCGTTTCCTTCAATGTCGCCATAATAGAAGCGGTTGGCATCAAACCGGATGGAAGTACCGTCCAGCTTGATGTCGTCAATGCGTACAAACGAATTGGGATAGCGCTTCGCCATACCGGCAAAGTCAAGCGTAAACACCATGGCATCGGTACAAGCTCCCTCGAAAACAAACGTGTGCTGTCCCGCCAAGTCTTCGGGTGAAATGGCTGCAAGCGGTGCATCCCAACTTCCTGCCCATGACGAATTGGCGATATTGAGCATTACCGGAACCTGCGCATCGGCATCGGCCTTGGCCTGACTGTAATAGTTCAACGAATAGCCATAGTCGCCATCGGGCAAGGCAATCTGCAAGCCGTCGGCAGTCAACGACAGAATGTTCAGCTTACCACTCTTCGTGCCAATCCAAGTATTGGCACAAAGCACATCTATGTCGATGTCAATCACTTTATTCGCCTCGTCAATCGTAAACTTACCGGTTTCATCGGTCACGGTGCCGTCTTCGGCAATACGATGAATATTCACCGTACCGTCCTCCTTGAGCTCCATATAACCATAGTCCTTTCCGTAAGTATAACCTATCCAGCCATTATCTGTACCCATCTCCCAATGAATCTGCTGTTCAATGTTGGGTTGTCCGTTGGAAACTGTGCTCCAGTTGTCCGTAACACCCCACTGCGTGAAAGGTCCTTCAAACACGTGCTGCTTACCGTCCTGGCCATTGTCAAGATACCACTTCTGATAGAGCAGAGCCTTGTTGAACGGTACGTTCTTGGCTGTGGAAACAGCGCGTACAGCCATACCTTGATAAACTGCGGCAGTGATACGGTGATTGACAGAAGCTGCAAACTGGTAACCTACCGCAAATTCTGTATTGGAAGAGTTGACAGTACCGGTGAGGTAATATCCTTCAGTACCCAGCGCCGTCACATCGTTTGCCACACGCGTACCGGCTGCAGGCAGGAAGATGGAATTACCATTAGGACCGGTGAACTTGAAACCTGTCACTCCATTCTGCTCAGTCCACTCTTTCTGGCACAACGTGAAGAGTTCCTCGAAATCATCGGCAGTAGGCAGTGTGGCACGCCCTTGAAATGCACGGAAAGCCAAGTCGGAAGCCGTTTTATAAGTATCGGCCGAAGCATAGTCGGCAGGGTCGATGCTATTGTTGCATCCGGTCAAGTCACCGAATCCGAAAAGGCCACCCAGTCCAGTCTCGCTCTTGGCACCCACATTGAAGCGAGCCCACTTCACGGAGAGTCCCAGGTCGACAAGGTCATTGTCGAGATCGAAGTCATAGGCAGGAGTAGTGAAGCTCTTCACCTCACCATACACAATGCCGCTACCCAGATTGAGGTAAGCCGCATAATAGTATTGCGTTTCGGGCACCAACCCTTCATGGACGAATGAATAGCTGTCCTTAAGTTCCTCACTCTTCACTATAAGGCCTGCACGAACCGCTTCTACATCGGATGAAGTAGAGATAACGACACCACAAGTAGCATCGGCCGTAGCATCGGTCAATGTCCCACCCAATACAGCCGAGGCGAAGTCGACAGATGCGGCATCGGCAGTAGCCACCTTGGCATCGGTGGTGAGCAAGCTTTTCACCTCACCTTTGTAATACACCTTACCCTGCAAGCATACATAAGCCTGATAATAGAGCGTAGAGTTATTGTTCAACCCGTTCAACTGAGCACTGAAGGCGCTGCCGTCATAAGCAGCCTGCACGTCCTCGGGCAGGTTGTCTTGCGCAAAACCATAGAAGAAGCCGGTCTTATAGCTTCCGGCATCCATGCCATCCAACCCGGAGAGCGTGGCATGGAGTGTAGCGGTAGTGGCGGTCACATCGGACGACCCCGTCACCACCGACGATTCGTTCAGAATCGGGGTGGTGTGGATAGTATAGTCGTCATCTTCACTGCACGAAGCCAGCGAAAGACCCAGTGCAAGTGAAAGTATTCCTAAATATATCTTTGTCTTCATATATACTAAATTCATTTAAGTGGTTATTCAATGGTCATCGAAATTATCTCAACCTTCACATCCGGCTGTCCGTCTTCGGTGGCAGCCACAGTAGCAAGTCCCTTATTCTGGATACCGATACAGATACAACTGCTTCCTTCGTAAGTCACAGTGGCACCGGTGGTATTGGTCACGGACACAGTCTGTACAGCTCCTTCGGCAGTATCAAAGGCCACGGCATGAGCCAGGTTGTAGCAGTCATCTTCCCAAGCATTTCCGATGTTATTGTCCATAATCACGGTCTTAGGAGTCGCGCCCTCGTTCCAAGTGATTCCACTCAGCACTTTGTACTGTATCTTCAGCGTCTGGTTCTTTTTCAACTTCACCTTCGTGATGTCGATCGGCCATCCCGCGTCACCACCGCCCCAAGGATTGTAGAACTGCAAGCGCAAACGATCGGGATTTCCGTCACCGAAAAGAATTTGTACCTTGCTGTTGTCTACCTTGATTTCAGTAGGCCCGGTAGGTCCGGTAGCGATAGGTTTGTAGTTGAGGTTGGCACAAAGATAAGAATCCACGGCTCCCTTGTCATTGGTCGTTGCAGGCACACCCATCTGGAAAGAGCTGGTGACATCGCAAGCCATTACGGTAAACTCGCTTCCCTTCACTTCCACCGTGCGCTTATCACCGGTAGCGGTGAGGACGGTTATCTCAACCGGATTGCCGTCGGCATCCATAAATTTCAATTTGCCGTCTTCAATGGCAAGCTTACCGGCATTGGTACCGTCATCCCATTTGTAGCCATCGGCCGTGCTGCTCAATACCAGCTCATAGTCGGCAATGGAAGCATCGGCCACAGGTGCCCATGAAGAACCGTACTGTCCCTTCACTACGCTTTCCCAAGCAGCAGAGCCACCATTCCACCATGTCCAGTCATAAGGTTCTTCATCATTGATGAGGAAGCGTGCCTCATTGCCCACATAGGTGACACCGTTGATTTCAGTAGTGAACAGTTTGGTTGCCAAATCTTCAATGGCAGGCTGTTGTACTTCGGCAGGCTGAAGCAAACCCGGATCTTCAGTCGGTATGATACTGGGGTCATTATAAGCCTCTTCGGAAATGAAGTTCCACACCAGCCACCACGGACCTTCGCTATTGGTACGCATCGTAGCTACCTGCAGCAGATAAGGAGTACATTCTATAATCTTGATGTCGTTGGTATAGTTGGAACAGACATCATCAAAACCCTCGTTATGCAATGAATAGGTACCGCCATAGAAAGATATGACAGGGCGTTTCGGGTCAGACACATTCAAGTTGAAAGTTCCGGTGGCATCCGTCGTGCCCGAAGCAGCCACCCGATGAAGTTCCACCGTACAGCCTTTCACAGCATCCAGGCCGAAAGTGATGTACGACTGGAAATAGGGGTCGTCTGCCGGAATGAGCCACGATTGGATACCCGGATCCCAGTTGGGAGCCCAATTGGCGCTACCAATCATAAGGTCGGTAATATTGCTTCCATCATTTTTCACATCAGTGTGGCTCATGTACATCACCGGTCCCGAACAACGGCCAATACCAAAGTTCTTGTCAATGGGAACCCACTTACGGCTCTTGCCCACTCCACCTGCAAGGTTAGCCCAGATAGGGTCTTCGAGCATGGCAAAGTTATTGGTCTCTACCTTGAAGGTATATGGTTCGCCATATACCGGACCTGCCGGTGTGGAAGCGCCGAAAGTCACGCTATATTCTCCGGCAAAAGGAAGTGCCAAGTCAAGAGTGGTCTTTTGAGAAGGACCGCTTGGAGTGACCCACAAGGGAGTGGCTCCCTTGATGAGCGAAGTCAGATGAATCGTATTAGGATCATTGGCATCAGGGGTCACCGTATAGGCGATACCTTCCACCAGATCATCGGAGACATAGGTTTTTGCCCCCATCTCGTACTCTTCGGGCGAGCAAGCGGAAAATATCAAAGCCGCTCCTGCCAATATGGAAAAGAATGATTTAAGTCTCATATCTTATTGTTTTTATTTTTTATTTACTCTATTAATGGTACTCACCATCCGGGATTCTGCACAAGTACACTCTGTGAAAGGTTAATTTGATTATAAGGAATCTGGCTCAAGCCTTTGGTGGCTTTCACACGGTCGGCCCGTATGGTTACCGCATCATCAGTGCCTCCACTCTTCACCTTGACACCATTCAAGGCGAGCTTCTCGGCTGCCACGTCTATACCTTGACGCAGGAGATCCCAATAATTAATGCTTTCAAAAGCAAATTCAAGACGACGTTCTTCCATAATAGCTTGTTGAGACACACTCTTAGCTTGATAGTTGGCCGATACTGTTCCGTTGTCATCAACCTGATAAGCACGCTTACGCACTTGGTCGAAATAAGTTTGCGCATTGGGGCTGCCCAGTTCTGCGGCCATCAACAATACGTCGGCATAACGGATAATAACGTAGTCTTGGCGGTTCTGTGTCTGGAAGTCACCGCTACCATCCTGCTTACCGGCATGGCTTCCATCGGCATAGCAAAGGGGAGCATACTTCTTCACAGCATAGCCGGTATATTCACGCCAGTCATTAAAACTGGTGGTAAAGTCGGCCGAACCGGTGATTCCTTCCCCTACCAAATCAATGATAGAAGCCGAACGGCGGAGGTCACCAGAGGGAAACGCTTCCACAAAATCAGGATTTACCGTCAATGCGCCCCATCCCTTGCAATAGGGAGCAGCATTAAGCTGGCGCATACCCAACATCACCTGCCAACGGTTGGAGTCATTATTCCCGTTATAATCCTGAGTAGCGGTAAATTTCAACGCAAGAATGGTTTCCTTGTTTCCATCACCGGCATATGTACCCTTCAAAGTTTCATAGTCTCCTTTTTCGGCCACTTTTGCAGAAGAAGCCGGCCATAAATTCTTGAATTGCGGTACCAAACCATATTCTCCTGAAGCGATTACGTCTTCTACAGCAGCCAAAGCTTCGGCACGAGTCACCTCTACAGGTTCTTCACCGTAATATCCGGTATAGAAAAGATAGGCACGTGCCAGCAAAGCCTCGGCGGCATATTTTGTAATATGTCCGTCGTTCTTGGTATAGTCGGCCTTGGGATAAGCGTCACCGGGAATATTCTCGATAGCATATTTTAAGTCAGTAAATATGGCACTGAACACCTCTTTGGCAGGTGAAGGAGCGCGATTTTCGTTTACCGGTTCCAGAAAGAGTGGGATATTCCCCCATAAACGAACCATATCCAGATAAAGCAATGCACGCAACGTACGACATTCGCCCATATAGATACCACGTTTGCTATCCGATTCATTCCATACAATCTGCTCTTCATGAGCTATCAGCTCGTTGCAACGATAGACGCCCGCATAATAATTTTTCCAGTCACCTTCGTATAGGTTGAGGTCAGCCGGCGATTGGGAGATGTCAAAACGGTCAATGGCCTGATAGCCACGTCCATCGGCATTTCCGGTAGCGCCAAAACACTCGGCACTCATCACCTCGGAAGCCATATAAAACCCTACCATCATGGCTGATGAAGTCTGGCGCCAACCATCATAACAACCTATCAGAGCACGATAAGCATCTTTTTCAGTCTTATAGAATGTACCGGTTGAAGATTCAGTCTTCGACGTAACATCGAGAAAACTGTCGGTACACGAAGCCAGTCCCAAACTCAGGAGCAGGACACTTGCCATAAATATATTTTTGTTTTTCTTCATATCAGTCTATATTTTAAAATTTCAAGTTAACACCAAACAATACGGTACGGGGACGGGGGTAATAACCTAAATCAACGCCCGACACCCAACCTTGTCCGTTATCTCCTTCGGGACCATAACCTATTTCCGGATCCATGCCGTCATATTTGGTAAATGTGAACGCATTCTGTACCTGAGCATAGATACGGCACTGGCTGATGGCCTTACATCTCAGTAGCTTGGCAAAGTCGTAGCCCAAAGTAATGTTACTGATTCGCAGGTAATCACCATCCTGCACGTAGAGGTCTGAGAACTGCCAGTTGAGATTCTGGTCTGTGACACGAGGTATGCGATTGCTGGTTCCCTCTCCTGTCCAACGTCCTAAAATTGCAGTAGTATAATTGGCTTGCTTGGAGGTATGGTTACGATAGCTCTGGACAATCTGCTGTCCGAAAGCACCGTTGGCCACTACAGAGAAATCAAGTCCTTTCCAGTTGAAACCGAGATTGAAGCCCATAGTGAAATCAGGAATACCGTTACCAAGATCGGTCTTGTCAAGCTCGTTCACCCGTCCGTCATGGTTGATGTCCACAAACTTCACGTCACCTGGTTGTACGTCAGCTTGCAGCACACCGTTACCAGCCTTAATCCAATCCTCTATTTCTTGATTGTTTTGGAATATGCCTGCTGTCTTGAAACCATAGAAATAACCGATAGGCTTACCATTCTCGGCACGATAGAATTCAGGAGTATTGTCATACAACTGGTTGGTAGAGCCATGAATGATACCATCGTCGTTAGGAATCTCTCCGACCTTATTCTTATTGTAGGCACCGTTGATACCGATATTGTAACTAAAGTCTTTGCCTATTTGGTCATTCCAAGTAAGATTGAGTTCCACACCGGTGTTTTTCACTCCACCGCCATTAATATAAGGAGCACCTGCTCCGGCAGTAGCAAGAATAGGAGCCACCACGAGCCAGTCTTTAGTATCTTTAATGTAGAAATCGAAATTAACACCCAGGCGACTGTTGAGGAATCGGGCATCAAGACCGATATTGGTCTGCTGTGAAGTCTCCCACTTGATGTCAGCATTAGCCAGACGACTAGGGTAAGCTCCCCAGTTGGTTCCGAGCTGTGCCGCAGCATCCGAGTCGCCGTAACCGCTGCCGAAAAGATAGTGTGTATTGGTACTCTTGATAGGAGCCAGATATTGGAATGCGTCAATGTTGGCATTACCCACTTGTCCCCAGCTGGCACGTATTTTCAGGAAGTCGAGCCAGTTTTGCGTACTTTCCATGAATTTTTCGTTAGTAATGGTCCATCCTGCCGATACCGAAGGGAAGTAACCAAAACGGTTGCCTTTGGCAAAGTTGCTCGAACCGTCTGCACGCAAAGTAGCATTGACCATATAAGTTTCTTTCCAGTTCCAACCCAATCGGCCGAAATAGGACACCTTGCGGCTCTCGGTATGCGGATTGCCACTGGCACCCAAGCCGTTGGTCGAATCGGAGGCCGTTCCGTTGCCCACAAAAGCATGCTCCCAATCATCAAAACCTTCTTTCAACATACCATTTTTAGCTTCGATATAAGTGCCCTCGTAACGATAGGCTTCCATACCCAGCAAGGCGTTGAACGAATGTTCTCCCATAGTCCAGTCATAAGAAGCCGTATTGGTCCATGTCATACCCAAAGAGTGATTGGCATTTTGAGATACGGTAGTACGTTCTTCATTATATATATATTGGCTGAACTTGTAGAGAGGCTTGAAACTACGGTATTCGCTGGAACCATAAACCACACCGAATACAGACTTTATCTTCAAATTCTTGACAGGCTGCAATTCAGCATAAACATTACCGGAAAAAGTAGCCGTTTTGTTCTCATTGTTGCTGTCGGTCATCATTAAACCATAAGGGTTTCCATCACCTTTATTCCAGTCACTGGTACTGGTGTCATTGTAAGGCGAATCATAAAGATTATTATCGCTATAGACAGGAGCGATAGGCGATGTTCCGAATGCACCGCGTAAGGTATTATTATATTGGTTGCCTACACTGATACCGTTATTCATCTTATATACAAAACTCACCTGCTCGCCCACTTTCAAAATATCCTTGAAAAGTTTGTGCTCGCTGTTCACACGGAAATTGTAACGCGAATAGTTAGACACATCCGAACCGCCGACAATACCTTCCTGACTCATATATCCTAACGAAAGGGCATAAGTGGAAGTTGCGCTTCCACCAGTGACACCCAGCGTATAGCTCTCCGTTGTGGCATTATCTTTGAACATAGTATCTACCCAATCCGTATCATACACATTGCCATTGGCATCGTAAATAGACTGGTATTGGCTCCAATCGTAAGCCGAAAGTCCGCTATTCAAAGCCTGCTCATCCATAATGGCCATATACTCTTTTGCATTCAGCATATTAGCCTTACGAGCTACATTCTGTATTCCATAATAAGCATCGAAACTAATCTGCGCTTTACCTTCGCGCCCTTGCTTGGTAGTAATAAGCACTACACCATTAGCACCGGCCGAACCGTAGATAGCCGCACTAGCCGCATCTTTCAGTACATCTATACTTTCAATATCGGCAGGATTCAAAGTAGAAATATCACCACCCACACCATCAATCAGATAAAGAGGAGCACTATTTCCCACGGTACCAAGACCACGGATACTCACTTTCATGTCAGCACCCGGTTGACCGGAAGTCGAAGCAATACTTACACCCGGTGTCTGTCCCTGCATAGCCTGCAAGGGATTGGTTGTATTCATCTTGGCTATTTCGTCACCCTTCACCTGAACAGTGGCACCCGTCACCAATTTCTTCTTCTGGACACCATAGCCCACTACAACCACTTCATCCAACATTTCCGTGTCCTCCTTCAGCACCACATTGATGACGGAAGAAGTACCTACCTTGATTTCCTGTGATTGATAACCGATGTAAGAAAACACCAGTGTCTGTCCTTGTTGGGCACTTACGGAATACTTACCGTCCATGTCGGTGATTCCACCCGTGGCCGTTTCTCTCACCTGCACGCTGACACCAATCAACGGCTCACCGTCCGTAGCCGATGTCACAACGCCCGTAATGGTCTTGCTTTGAGAAGGATTAGCCCGAAGGCTACTGATTGCAGGCAGCAGAAGCAATGCCACCAGTGCAATGCGACACAAACAGAAATGTGTGCGCTTGTCAAAGAATGTT
>ULSK01013172.1_pt1 | contig 20510 bp, 16 predicted proteins | sample 1956311 | NCBI WGS metagenome assembly ULSK01 (sample SAMEA4835706, study PRJEB28245) | human gut metagenome | biome: gut microbiome; material: fecal sample | place: Denmark | collected 2008 | reverse complement strand
GGTCGTTAATCTTCCTCGTTTTTTGATGCGGTTGCCCTGGCGTATCCCGCAAAGTAAAATAGGCTACGAGACTTTTTGCAGTAGCCTGCCTGGCTTTTGGTCCCATTCTTGGCAAAGATGCCAATATTATGCTTTTGAATCTTGAATCATATCCATAAAGCGTTGGAGGGTGGTCACATACAGCTCATTGTCATACGGACTGGCGTGGCGTTCAAGCGAATCGACATATTCGTGGAACTGGTAGTCGCGATTGTTTTCGTATGCTTACTGTTCAACTTAACGTAGAGGTCGATATGAGTATGCTGACTTATTTCTTCATGCTTCGAGTCCCTCCACGATTAGCAGAAATCCGATAACAATAATTATATGTATTGTCTAGAATTTGGTTATGACCGGTGGTGTAATTTGGGAAATAGCACCCTAATGTATAATAATTCCAGTCTCTTATTGATTCCTCTGCACTAACTCTTATACCATTTATAGAACTATATGCAGAATTAATCTTTCGAGACTTTATCTCGAAGCAAATCTCGCCGGAATCAACGAAACTGCATACTCCAGAAATAGTCCCACTTACTTTGTTGGAGAATTTCGTTACGCGTCCGGTATATTGCGAATAACGAGCATAGTTTTCGTTTAGAGTGACTGTACCTGTAAAGCTTCCATCTGCTTTTACTGTGAATATAGCTGTATAATCATCATACTTCCTTTTCCATGTCCCAATGGCATAGTACATCAGTAACTCATGGTTGCCATTACAATCCTTTCGCGTAATACGACCGCCAGACCTTATCTTTTGTATGACTTGTTCTCGATTAAAGGCGATGCCCAAAAAACATTTGCTCACGTCAATCGTTGAGTTCTTCGGTATGTTTACAGACGTTAGGTTCTTGCAATCATAAAAAGCATCATCTGCAATTTTTATATTGGGGTTTAGTATGGTAAGACTAGTTAGATTTGGACACCCACTAAAGGCTCTTGTATCTATTTCTGTTACAGAATCTGGTAAGGTTATGCTTGTTAACCCTTTACATTCACTGAACGCGTACCAGCATATTTTTTTTACGGATTTCGGTATGGTTATACTTGTTAGGCCATTACATCCATAAAACCCACCTAATTCGATCACAGATTCAGGTATTGTTATTGAAGTCAGTTTGTTACAGCCGCCGAATGCGAATAATTTGGTTACAGAGCTTGGAATTGTTACGCTTGTCAAACTTTTACAATCAGCGAATTGTGCCTCATCTAATTCAGTTATGGAATTCGGTATGTTTATGGAGGTCAGATTACTACAATCAGAGAAAGCAGTGCTCCCAATTTTGGTCACAGAATTAGGAATTGTTATGCTTGTCAGCCCTTTACATTCCTTGAAAGCATTGACATCTATTTCGGTTACAGAATTTGGTATAATTATATTCTGTAGGCTATAACATCTAAAGAATGCACACGCGCCTATTTTGGTTACAGATTTAGGAATGGTCACATTCGTTATATTCCCACATTGATAAAATGCAGCATGCCCGATTTTGGTTACAGCATAAGTATTGCCGTTGTATCTGATTGTGGCTGGAATGATTATCATCGTAGTTCCAGGGGTATTTTCGATGATATCACTGCTTCCCCGAGATACTTCTGCCGTGAGATTAGTGTCGTCTAAGTTGTAGCATAGTCCACCTATCTCAACACGCGCGTTTACCGATAGTGTGCAGATAAGTGACAGCAAAATCACAAACATAGGTTGGAGTATTTGTTTTGTAACTATCATAATGACTGCTATTTGATTGATTTTGTTAGATGAATATTTGTATATTAGTCGATAAGAAAGGCTTTAATTGGGCTGTTCCGATATTTTCGGTCTGATTGGTCATTCGTTTATGCGTCCATAAACACATAACCCTTGATGCGAAGTCGGTAACTTTATTTAGAGAAACCGCTGGGACGCTTTTGTGTTTATGGCCTGATATCCTATGGTTGATTTACTGTCGGCCAATACACACAATATTATCAGACCTTGATTTTTAAGAAAAAGTGCTTGCCGTTATATTCGTCCCATTTACACGGATAAGGGTCGTTTAACATAACAGATTTCTGATTCTTGTTTATTGTATGTACTCCTTTTGCAATACCATTTTCTCCAATTGATTTGCTGTTGGTGTGGTTCTTGTTGTTTGTATATACGATTTCATAGCCGGTGAATCCATAGTCTTTCCTATATTGTTCAAGATTTTCAATGTCACAAAGGACTTTGAATCTGTTTTCTGTTACGGGTTCTGTCGTATTCCCATCAGGTATGAAGCATTTTAACTCGATGGCGATTTGTGCATCTTGCAGTTGAAGCATGATATCACATCGTGCCTTTCCGTTAGGGCTTTTTGTTGTCTTTTGAGAAAGATTATTGATGACTTTCTCTAAAGAAATTGAGAACCTATCAGTTGGTGCAAGTTCGTATAGCCTTCCGAGTTGTTCCAATATAACACTGAGTTGCAGCTGGAGCGCGGCCTCGTTGTCGATTGAGATGCTTCCTGATGCGACTTTCCCGCATAGGATTTCGTATGCGGTATCTACGATTTTCTCTAAACGTTCCTGTGGTGTCAGTATTTCGCTCATAAATATTTGTATTGTTATGAATCGTGGCCTATGATTGCTATGATTGCTTGGGCATGAAACAATCATAGGATCATAGGACAAGACTATTTTTGTATAAATGGCATTTTTGATGTATAAATATATTTTCCTAATACTTTGGATGTGAGTAGCTGTATAAACTGAAATGGTTGCGTTCTGAGAAACTCGCTGACTAACCAAAACTGTTTATCCGAAAGCACTTTTTCGAATAAATATGGATGGTATCGAGTGATTGAGCCAAAGAAGAACATAAGGTAATATATAATTGTGGCAGGAGATAGGGTTATAAATCGAATATTCGGTTGCCTAGTATCGAATAGAGAAAAGATATATACACCCTTACTATTCATAATGAGACGATTCGGACTGATATATAATCTATACTCGTCTCCAGTAGAATAGAACCATAAGCCTGTTGACAGTATTTCTTTTGATAATACATAAAACTCTTGCCGAGTCAAATTTGATTTAGGCATAGTGTGATCTACTTTGAAATAATAAATACTATTTTGTTGCTTAATTGAATACCCTGCATCAGTAAGAAGTCGTCTCATTTTGGCGTCACATCTAATTGATGCACTATAAGTTAACGTCTTGCTATGTTTTTCTACAATAGGAGATTCAATATGGATAAACGATTCATTCTCCTTAAATGTTTCGCAAGCGGTTCGATGTATGCCAACGCAGGACATTAGTAGTGAGATTATGTCAATAGTATATGGATATGTGCTTGTATGATTCACTTTGCTGATTTCTTTTAGGGATATTCCTTCAAATAAACATGTTAATAGGTAAGCTACAGATAATTTTTGCAGCTTACCATTGTTTGAAACTAGACTTTTAATAGTAATATAACAGTCTTTTAATTGCTTCTTGCTATTAATTGTACAAGGGTCTATTCCATGGTTAAAATCTAAGCCGGTAGATAGAAAAGACGGGTCGTTAAAAACTATAGCAGCTTTCGTTATATTTAAAAATGCATAGTAATAAAGCAAAGGCTTAGACTTAATAGGAGCTAAGTTTGCGGTTTCATAGAAGTACTGGGATTGCTCTAGCACAGATAATAGAAATGATTGGTCTGTTTTCCCTGGATAACGCTTCTTTTCGGTGTTAATCATATAATGCCAAAGTGCCCATATATCACTAACGTGGGTCTTTTCGGCCTTTATCAAATAATTTGTTGATGTGTTTTTGGTGAAAAGGGGGAATCCATATTTGTCTTTTATTTGTGCCATGGCATTTCCATTTTGAAAGTATCCTTTACGAATATTTAATTCTATATTATAAGATATAATGTGTAGTGGGTGCTATTTAGACGTAGTGCTTGAACGATTGAGTGGTAATTAGGTAATCCAATCAAGCTCATAAGGGTAAACACTGGTTGTTTATACCTAATTGAAGATTGGCCTATAAGCGCTTTTAATGTTTTCTCCTGCTTGATTCAAATGCAGATGTTATGGCGTAAACCGAAGTTGATCTCTCAAAGGGTTGCTCAAGTGGAAGTTTGCCTGAATAATTACTAATCCTACGTTTTAGGCGAATGTTAAACCCAGAACTCTTTATCTGCGAGATATGAGATTTGTCACCAAGTTTGACATTGTATAAGAAATGTTGAAGAAGAGATATCTTGGTGCTGGCGGTATATCCACAGACTTTGCAGATACATTCTTTGTGAAATGTTTCTACGCGTTTTCTTGCATTATTGCGGTCTCGTAGATTCTTGTGTAATATGCGTCTGTATTTATTCATGTCGAATTCTTGTGGAATAGATTGATCGCTATGTGTGGCGTTTTGCAAAGTAAGTCATTTATTATGAATTGGCAAAGTTCTTCTCAAAAAAGTTGTCAAATAATTCTTTGAGATGTGGGAGATAAATGCTGACGGCATAAAATTGTTTTAAGTGTATATTGTAAGTGGGGCGTTGTGATGTCAGTGTGCTGCGAATTGGTGGCCAGAAAGGCAGATTGTGCAGGTTATCTGTCGGTGTCGAGCCTGGCGATGTGGTCGCGGTCGACGTTGAGGATGCCGGGGATGGATTTGAGGGTGCGAATGGCTCGGTTGGTGGCTGATAGGGTGTGCGGCTCGGGCAGGCGGACTGCTATGGCATCGATGATGTCGTAGTCGTAGATGACGGCGGCGTTTAGCTGCTTGACTTGGGCGAACATGGCGGCGCGCACGCTGTCGGTGCGTGTGTAGTTGATAATCAGCACTCCGGGGTTGTATATGGTGCTGTCTTCGGGAATGTCGCCGACGGGTATGGCCTCGGCGTTGGTTGATTGAGGCTTGTGCGAGTTGCAGGCGCAAAGTATTGCAATGGTGGTAAGTATTGCAGTTGCTATTTTCATTTTGTGCGACTTATCGTTGTTCGTGGTATGAGTCATCGGTATTGACGTTCCATATGTTTTTGGGGGATGCGTTGCCTTGTATGGCATTGACGGCGGCTATGGCGGTAAGCATTGAGTGGTCCATATTGTTGTATCGGTGTTGGCCGTTGCGTCCGATGCAGTAGAGGCCGCCTATGCTGTCGAGGAAGTCGCGTATGTATGGCATTTGGGCGTAGGTGCCATGGTATGCCGGATATGCTTTGGGTATACGGATGCGTATGCTGTCGCGGATGACGGCGTGTGTATCGATGATGCCTATTCGATGCAATTCGTTGACGGCCATATATATGGATTCATCATCCGACATTGTCCATAGCTCATCGCCTTGGTTGCAGAAGTATTCTAATCCGAGCCATATGCCTTGGGCGGGGACGAGGTATGGTGACCAGTTGTTGAATATTTGCATTCGTCCGAGGTGTACGCCTTTGTCCTGGATGTAAATCCAGGTATCCGGAATGGGTTTGCCGTTGCGTGTGTGTATAGTGAGACTATCCACGAGTAGGCCCACAGTGACGAAGTCACGGTAGGGCAGGGCGGTGGCGTAGGCAAGTATGTCAGCCGGGATGTCGATGCCTCGAAGGTCGGGAACAAGGTCGCATAACGGCATTGAAGATAGAACGTAGTCGCAGGGAATGTCATGTTGACAGCCGTCTCGGTTGATGACTGTGACCGAATGGACGTGGCGTCGGCTGTCGATATTGATGGCAGTCACGCGGTGTCCAGTAAGGATTGTCCCACCGAGTTGTCGTACTTGCTGTGCAGCGGCGTCCCATAGCTGTCCGGGCCCGTATTTTGGATACCTGAATCTGTCGATAAGCGATGTTTCGACGTGCGTTTCGTTGGTGTTCTTGCGGGTCAGCATATTGCGTATCACGGCGTTTATGGATAGGCCTTTGACGCGCTGACTTCCCCAATCGGCGTTCATTTCGGATGGATGTATGCCCCAGACCTTGGTGGTATAGTCTTCGAAGAACATCCGGTACAATGGTCGGCCAAAGCGGTTGACGTAGAAGTCCTCGAGCGAGTTGACAGGATGGCGTGGGTGTGTCTTGGCCCACGCGTATCCACAGGCCGAGCGCATGGCGTTGAGCAGGCCTATGTCGCGCAGTGTGTGCCAAGACGCCGTGACCGGGTAGTCGATAAAACGATGTTTGAAATATATGTGGCTTACGCGGGGACGCAGCATCATGACATTGTCTTGAACCTCGGGGTTGCCGTCGTAGTCAAGTACGGATTTCCACCAGTCGTTGACAATGTCCGATTTGCTGAAAAAGCGATGTCCACCGATGTCCATGCGTAGCCCGTTATGGACAATTGTCCGACATAGACCCCCCACGCAGTCTTCGTCTTCGATTACGATGGGCGTGATGCCGATGTCGGATGTGGCCAACTGCCGTGCGGCTGTCAGTCCTGCCGGTCCGCCACCGATGATGGCTGCAGTATGGTGGCTGCCGTGGTCTGTTGTGTCGATATGGCTAAGCATACGCATCAGTTTGTAGTACAAAGATAAGCGTTTTTCGGCGTATTTGTGCTATATTTGCGTTGCAAATAACAAGCAAGCACACGATGTCACGCCGCAGCGAATTGGGCCGTATGGGCGAGCAGTATGCCGCTGAGTACCTCATAGCCAGGGGGTATGCAATACTTGCGCGCAATTGGCGTATGGGTCATCTCGAAGTCGATATTATAGGGATGGAAGGCGACGAGGTTGTTTTTGTCGAGGTCAAGACGCGTCAAGGGGCCGATGTGGATGCCGCCGTTATGGCCGTCGATGCGGACAAACAGCATAATCTTATAGTTGCTTCGCGGGTTTTTATGAAGGTGTCCGGCCTTGTACACCATCGTATTCGATATGATATCGTTGCGGTCAATGTGGAGAATGGTCTGCCGAGTTTGACGCACTTACGCGGTGTCGCTTTCTCAGATTTTCGTCGCCGATTTCATTAGTCATATTGACTAATTCACGATAATTCTTGGCATCGTATTGTCGGCTTTGGGCAAGAAACGAAGAAGTTCCGACCCGATGGCCGAAACTTCTTCGTTTGGAGGTGGTGGTTATTTCTTAGAACGTTTAAACCAGCATTTTTTGCTGTGTTTGTGGTGGTGATGCGAAGCCACAACGTTGCCTTTGTCATCGCGGCTGTATCCGTACCCGTATCCGTATCCATAGGTGTGACGAGACGAGTATCCGTAGTATCCATAGTGGCGATAGCTGTAGGCACTTGATGTCATATTGACATTGTTCAGCACTATGTACGGATGTTTTAGGCGGCCATTGTTTATGGCGTTATGTAGCACTCTGAGGCTGCGTTTGGTCGAATAGGATGCTCGTGTCACGTACAATTGGATGTCCGATTGAGGTATCAGAATATATGTATCTGAGATGATGCCGATGGGGGACGTATCCATAATGATGTAATCGAAGTGCTGACGTAGGTATGCGATGAGTGTGTCCATGCGTTTGCTCAGCAACAATTCGTTGGGGTTTGGAGGTACCGGGCCGGCGGGCATAACGAACAAGTTCTCGCTGTTTGATGTAGGGAATATCAGCGAATTGATGTCGTCTTCCTGTTCGGAAAGGTAGGTGGTGATGCCGCGGCTGTTACGGAGGCCTACGAGGTGAGCCAATACGGGGCGGCGAATGTCAAGACCAAGTACTACAACACGTTTGCCGGTAAGCGCGTAAGTCATTGCCAAGTTGAGCGAGACAAAAGTCTTTCCTTCGCCCGATACGGCAGAAGTGAGCAGTATCACCTTATTGTCTGCACCGCCCGGTATGAAACTGATGTTGTTGCGCAGCAGTCTGAATAATTCGGCTATTGGGGTGGCCACTTGATCTCCGATGACAATATTTTCTTTATCATCGCTATGGCATATTTCGCCGATGACCGGCACGGACGTCATACGCTCCAATTCGACTTGATCCTTGAATTTGGGGCTGATGATACGACGAGCCAGAATAATGAGTGCTGGGATTAGGAAGCCTATAAGCAGACCGATGGCAAGAATCGTCAGATGTTTGGGCGATACTGGACCGGAACCTGAGGGGTTGTCTATAAGTTGTGCCGTTGGTGTCGCAAGTGTTTTCTGCAGGGCTATTTCTTCGCGTTTTTGCAGGAGGAATGTGTAGATGTTTACCTTTACCTGCTGTTCACGGAAGATTTCTTGTAATCCTTTGTCTATGGATGGTTGGGCTGCCAGTTGTCCGGCGCTGCGGCTGTCCAGTGATGCTATTGAGCGGCGTGTGGCGCGTAGCGATCCACGTGCCGAGGCGATGTTGTCGAGTATTTGCGACTTTTGCTGGTTGAGTTTGTTTTCGAGCTCGCGCACATATCCGGTTTCGCGTGTTTGGGTTTGCAGTGCATGGTCGTAGTTGCTGACCATGGTGTTGTAGCTCTGTATTGCGGCGGATACGGCCGGGTCGTCGGAAACTGTGGGCAGCATCTCAAAGTTGTCCTGGCGTTTTACGCGGTGTTCCACGTCGTTGAGCACTGACATTTGGGCATCAACTTGTGATATTTGCTGCTCACTGGAGCTACGCTGTGTCAGGTTCATCGTTGTCTGTGCATCGATGTCGGCGATGTTGTGTTCTTCGCGGTATCGCTTGAGTTTTTCCTCAACATCGTGTAGTTCGTCGTTTATGTTGACCAAGCGGTCGATGATGAACGCTTCGGTTTGCAATGCCGAGCGGTTTTTGTCCTCGATAATGCGCTGATTGTATAGTGCCAGTAGCGTGTTGATGATGTCTACGCCTTGCTCGACAAGCGGGGTGTTGATACGTATGCGCAGAATTGTGTATGAGTTGTCGGCAAAATTGATGGTCAGTGAATTGGCAATAGTGGCGGCAACACTCGAGGGATTGGCGATTTTGACCTTGTAAACACCGTCAAGCTGAGATACAAGAGGTGAGCGCGATATAGTGATGGTCCCGGCACCCATCTGAATTTTTCCGGGTAGCTTGGCAAATAACTTTTCGATGCATTCCTCTTCGTCATTGACATTTGTCGATGCTTTGACCGCTATTCCATTGTTTTCAGGACTGATGGTCAGTTCTATAGGAGCTGATAAGTGCTTGAGACTTAGTGAATCTAACGAAACTTCGATTGGTGCGGTGCGATAAACGGGAACGTCACGTAGTTTGCCTTCGCGATAGTACGAATACGAGAGATTGAGCGAATCGACAATCTTTATCAGGTTGTTTCGAGACTTAAGGATCTCGATTTCGGTTTCATCGATGTACTGCTTCAGGTTGACCATAGGGTTTTCGGATCCCATGGTGACCGCATTGCTTTTGGTAGAGGAGTTCTCATCGTTGAGATATATCGAGGCCGATACCGTGTATGTCGGGATTTGTGTCTTGCAGTAGTAATATGCGGCGGCGCCACAAATTATGATGCTGAGCAGGAATACACCCCAGTGGCTGAGATAGTCTAAAAGCAAGCCCGTAAGATCGAATGATTCGGTCTTGACAATAGGGGTGTTGCCGGCGGCACTTTTGTTTGTGCCTATGTCAAAGTTGTCTTTTGGTTCTGATGTATGTGACATGTCTTGTTGTAAATGAGGTGTATGCCTATTGATCGTAGCTGTTTTTTATGATAACGTAGAGGGTATCACTTGTTCAAGTTTATAATTCCGATCACAAGTGCGGCTATGGAAGCTAAGCCGGATACAACAGATATGGCTGTGGTCCATCCTTGGTGCATCTGCCAGGCGCTTGCCGCAGCCGAACGATTGGGCGTAATGTATATGAAGTCGTTTTGCTGAAGGTTGAAATATGGCGACAGCAGCAGACTCTTGTCGTGAAGGTTGAGGCGATGAACCTCGCGGGTGCCGTCGGCATTGGTGCGATACAGCAGGACGTTTTCACGGTCACCGCGGATGTCCAGGTCTCCGGCTTTGGCTAATGCCTCGAGGATGTTCATGCGCTCGTTGTCAGACTGATAAACACCGGGACTCTTGACTTGACCGAGGATGGTGACTCGGAAATTCATCAGGCGGATGTCTATTGTAGGTTCGATTTTGATATAACGGGGATAGATGGCATCCTTGATTTCGCGGGCAAGTTGTTCTTTTGTTTTACCGGCGATATGTATCCGTCCGATGACCGGATAATCAATATTCCCCTCGGCGTCCACAAGATAGTAGTCTGTCAGCGAGGTAGTGTTTGTGCCGGCGGTGTTGGTATTATTACTGGTTTTGGAAATGGCTCCTTCCGGAGTTAGGTATTGGCCCTTGTTGAACTGAGCCACGGCTGTGGGGTCTGAGGCGTAGATGCATATGTTGAGCAGGTCTCCCTGAACAAATATCGGATCTTTTACTGTCGAGACGGCTGCGAGAGATTCGCGAGGAATTGTTTCGGCATCAACGAGATAAGGTACTTTCTTGGGAGCGCTGCATCCCGTGAGGAGGATGGCGCAAACGCATGCTGCGGATGCAAGTCTGGTTATAGACATATCTTGGATTTAAGATGTGGCGGGCTAAACCCTTGTTTTTGTTTTTTCCAATGTTGCGGTGGCGTTGGTCGAGGCCAATGCCAAATAGCGTACAAAATTACTCAAAAGATGTCATTCTTACAAATCGTAAATATTGTTTTCGTCTGTTTGTCAACGTAGTTTGAAAAAAATATTAGGACAAGGGCGAAAAAATAAGCCCGGATGGACTTTGGTCTGTCCTTCCGGGCTTATTTGTCTTCTCTTCAGCCCTGTCTGAGCGTCTTAGATAGGGATTGGATATCAGGCTTTGTATAACTCAAGTTGGTCTGCGTTGAAGTTGTCGATGAACCGGGCGTGGCGAGCCACTTCGGCTTGTGCCATCTTGTTGTAGATGGTGGCGGTACGGTCGAAGTCGGCGTTGCGTTGAGCGTCCAGTAGCATCAGGTAACCCATGACGATGTTTCCGGCCATTTCGACAAGTCGACGAGCCATGAAGTCGGTGTATGGCTGTTGACCCACGGCTAATACTGCTTCCACTGCCTTGGTGTACTGCTCGGTGAGGGTGCGCAGGGAGTCCTTGAGCGGTTGCAGACGTGCGTCTACTTCCACTGCATCATATCCTTGGATGAGGGAGAGATAGGTGCCGGTGGTCACGTGGCGGATGGCGGCAACGACTTGTAGTTGTGTGGTGCCTTCATATATTGAGGTAATGCGTGCATCGCGGTAGAGGCGTTCGCAAGCATAGTCTTTCATGAAGCCGGACCCGCCGTGTACTTGGATGCAGTCGTAAGCGTTTTGGTTGCAGTATTCGCTTGAAAGACCCTTGGCCATAGGAGTGAGGGCATCGGCAATTTTCTTGTATTGCTTCATCTCCTTGCGTTCGTCGGGCGTGAGCTGGCGTTCTTTTGCTATGTCTTCGAGAGCCTTGTAGAGGTCGACGTAGCGGGCGGTTTCGTATAGAAGGCTGCGCGATGCGTCCAATTTGGCTTTCATTGTCGAGAGGATTTCGCTGACGGCGGGGAACTCGATGATGGCGTGTCCAAACTGTCGGCGCTCGTTGGCGTATTTGTAAGCCTCGCGGTATGCAAGTTCGCTTACACCGACGCTTTGGGCTGCGATGCCGAGGCGTGCTCCGTTCATTAGAGCCATCACGTATTTGATAAGACCCATTCGGGTGTCTCCGCAGAGTTCGGCAGGGGCATTCTTGTACGTCAGTTCGCATGTGGGCGATCCTTTGATGCCCATCTTGTTTTCGATGCGGCGTACATTGACTCCGCCGTTGCGCTTGTCATAGATGAACATTGATAGACCGCGGCCATCGGTTGTGCCTTCTTCGCTTCGTGCCAGTACCAAGTGTATGTCGCTGTCACCGTTGGTGATAAAGCGCTTGACGCCATTGAGGACCCAGGTGCCATCCTCTTTTTTGGTAGCTTTGAGCATTACTGCCTGAAGGTCGCTGCCTGCATCTGGTTCGGTAAGGTCCATAGACATGGTTTCGCCGGCGCAAACGCGGGGGATGAAGCGCTGTTTTTGGTCTTCGCTGCCAAATTCATATAGGGTCTCGGCGCAGTCTTGCAGTCCCCAAAGGTTTTCGAACCCGGTATCGGCACGGCTGACGATGTCGGCTGCCATGATATACGGGGTAATGGGGAAGTTGAGGCCGCCGAGACGTCGGGGCATGGCCATGCCCATAAGTCCGGCTTGTCGGCATGCCTCGAGGTTGCGGATGGTTCCGGGAGCGTATGTTACGCGGCCGTTGCTGACGCTTGGACCATCGTGGTCTACATCGGCGGCGTTGTCGGCGATGATGTTGCCGCAGAGGTCGCCTACGATTTGTAGTACGCGGTCGTAGTTGTCGATGGCGTCGTCGTAGTCTACGGGAGCGTAATCATATTGCTGTGCCTGCGAGTAGTCGCGCTCTTTGAGGGCGACAATCTTGCGCATCATGGGATGTGTCAGGTGGTGGCGCAGGTCGGGATTGTCTGTATAGAAGTTTGCCATGGGGCTTAGTTGTTTGCTGTATAGTTGAGTTTCTTTATCCTTGTATCCGGGCGTAACCGATTACTTGGAGTTCTTTTTATAGTATTTGATGAGCTTGGGCACAACGGTCTCCATGTCGCCTGTGATGACGTAGTCGGCTATGGTATTGATAGGCGCGTCTGCATCGGGGTTGATGGAGATAATAATTGAGCTTTCTTGCATACCGGCGATGTGCTGGATTTGGCCGGAGATGCCCACGGCGATGTATAGTTTTGGGCGAACGGTGACACCGGTTTGGCCGATTTGGCGTGCGTGGTCGGTAAAACCGGCATCCACAGCGGCACGGCTTGCGCCCACTTCGGCGCCGAGGACGTGAGCCAGCTCGAAGAGCATGTCAAAGTTTTCCTTTGAGCCTACGCCGTATCCGCCGGCAACAATGATGGGGGCGTTCTTGATGTTTATCTTGGATTTTTCGATGTGTCGGTCGATAATTTCGACTACGCAATCGGTGTCGCTGAAGTATTTCTTTGGGTCAAGGTCTATGACCACGCCTTTATAATTGGGGTCGCGTACTTCTTTTTTCATCACGCCTTCGCGCACTGTCGCCATTTGGGGACGGTGTTCGGGGTTGACGATGGTGGCCACGATGTTGCCGCCGAAGGCCGGACGAATTTGGTACAGCAGGTCGGTGTAATCCTTATTGGTCTTGGGGTCGTGGTGGTCGCCGATTTCGAGTGCCGTGCAGTCGGCAGTAAGTCCGCTATGTAGGCAGGATGAAACGCGAGGACCGAGGTCACGTCCTATGCAGGTGGCTCCCATAAGGCAAATCTGCGGGGTGATTTCGCGGAAGAGGTTGATGAGCACTGCGGCGTGGGGGTTTGAAGTGTAGGGGTATAGGCGTTTGTCCTGTACTTTATATACCACGTCGGCGCCGTAGGGATACAATTGGTTTTCGATTCCGTTGAGATTGTCGCCCAAAACGAGCGCTTCGAGTTTCACTCCAAGTCGGTCGGCAAGGACGCGGCCTTTGGTGAGCAGTTCGAGAGAGACGTCGGCGACGCGGCCTTCGTCATATTCGCAGTAGACAATGAGGTTGTTTTGGTCTTTTTCTGCCATAGTCGTAGGTGTATTGTTGGGCGTCAGCCGATGGTGTGGTTAGTAATGAGTTCCTTGATGAGGTTTTCGATGGCGGTGTCATCGGAGCCGTTGATGCTGAGGCTTTCTTTGGCGGTGAATACCACGTTTTCTACGTTCTTCACTTTTGTGGGTGAGCCGGGCAGGCCTATTTGTTCGGGGTCGGCTTCGACGTATGCTGCGCTCCATTCCTTGATGTTGAGGTGCGGACGGGCATCTACCAAGGCCTGACGTTCGGGGGACAATGTTGCCTTTTCGCTGGGCGATACGGCATATTTGTAGCGCATTACGCGTTGTGCATTACGCGGGCGGCAGTCGGCAGCCGATCCGTTGACGGTTACAACGCAGGGCAGGGGAGTCTTGACGGTTTCGACACCATTTTCGAGACGACGCTTGATTACGGCGTGTCCGTTGGCTATTTCGATGATTTCTTCAGCATAGGTCACTTGGGGCAGTCCGAGTTTTTCGGCAATCTGCGGGCCCACTTGCGCCGTATCGCCATCGATGGCTTGGCGTCCGCCGAGGATGATGTCATATTTGCCGGTTTTCTTGACGGCCTGGGCCAGCGAGTATGATGTTGCCAGTGTGTCGGCACCGCCGAGGGCACGGTCGGTGAGCACTATGCCGCCATCGGCGCCGCGATATATGGCTTCGCGAACCACTTCGGCTGCACGTGGCAGTCCCATTGTGAGGACGGTGATGGTCGACCCGGGGTGTGTCTCTTTGAGTCGCAATGCTTGCTCGAGGGCGTTGAGGTCTTCGGGATTGAAGATGGCCGGCAGTGCGGCACGATTGATAGTGCCGTCAGCCTTCATGGCATCTTTGCCTACGTTGCGGGTGTCAGGCACCTGCTTGGCAAGCACGATGATGTTTAAGCTCATGTTACTTTGTCCGTTAAATGATTTGTTCATTATTTTCAAGACTGCAAAGTTAAGCATTTTCCCTCTAACGGCAAAACGCACATTTTTATATAATGCACGAGCATAGGCGTATGGCTGTTAATAGAGTATGCAGTCTTGGCTACCTTTTATTGCTTGGTATGATACGGAGTGTTGCTTATGGTTGGATAGTGCCCACTTCGTGATATTGTCATTAAGGCTTTTCTTTTGTCAACACTGCGAGAGTACTTTGGCAAGTGCTTTGAGGCTCTCGAGCGGAAGTGCGGCAGCTATGGGTAGTGAGAATACGCTGGCAGCCAGCCTTATGGTCTGCGTGAGTGGAGCGTGCTCCAAAGTCGAGACGTAGCAGGGCTGGAGGTGTGGCGGAGTTTCGTAATGTATGTCTGTGGTTATCCCGGCTAATGTCTCGAGAGCATGGCGCATCTGTGTACGCCGTTTGTCCAGTGATGCATCGCTGTCGTCGGGTCGAGGTTTTACGCGTACCACATACTGGTGCCATACGTGTGAGGGTGCGTATGACGGCATTTCGGGACGTATAATTGTATCGCAGCTAAGCAGCGCATGGTCCAGTGCCCGGGCATTGGCTTGGCGTTGTGCAGTGATTTCGCCGAGGTATTTCAGTCGTACCGACAATATGGCGGCCTGTATAGTATCTAAACGGCAATTGTAGCCGCAAATGATGTTGTGGTAACGGCGGTCGCTGCCGTAATTGGCCAATGCCCTTACGGTCTGTGCAAGGCGTTCATCGTTGGTGGCTATGGCTCCGGCATCTCCTATGGCACCGATGTTCTTGGTCGGGTAGAAGCTGAAGGCTCCGATATGCCCCAGTCCTCCGGTGACATGTGTCCCGGATATTCCCGGAATCTCTGACTGTGCGCCTATGGCTTGGGCGTTGTCTTCAATGACAAACAAGCGGTGGCGCTCAACGGCCTTGGCGAGTGCCGCGTCCCAGCATGTTCTGCCGTATAGGTGGACTGGCATTATTGCCGAGACGGTGATGCCGTGTACGGCGGCATGTGCGATGGCTTCGTTGATGAGCGATGTGTCCAGGTTGTAGGTGTCGGGAGACGGTTCGACCAATATCGGTCGTAAATCGTTGTCGGTGATGGCCAGTATGGATGCAATATAGGTGTTTGCCGCTACTATGATGCCGTCTCCTCGATGGATGTATCCCAGCTCGATGGCTGCACGAAGCGATAGGCGCAGTGCATCCAAGCCGTTGGAAACGCCCACGGCGTATTGTGTGCCTGTGGCTGTGGCCAAGGTGTGCTCAAAGCTTTCCACTTCGGGTCCTCCGATGTATCGACCGCTGTCTATGACGGCGCATACGGTAGCCTTGAGCTCATCGCGATAGGGCGTGTCGAGTGATTTGAGGTCGAGGAATGGAATGTGGTGCTTTGTTCCCATTGTTATAGGATGTGAGTTTGATGCTGCCTATGCTTTTTCGGAATTTTACGATTGTTTCGGGCCCCGTGTAAGACGTTGAAATTCGTTATAGTCGCGTACGTAGTCGCTCTCGTCGTACTCTGTGTCAGTCAGAACCAGACATACGCTGCCGCTGGAAAAGTTGTCCATGGTGCGCCATATACCGGGAGTGACAAATAGTGCTCGATAGGGACGATTGAGCGTATATGTGCGCCGTTGTGCGCCATCGTCTAATGTGACATCGAAGCTGCCGCCTACTGCGATAATCATTTGCTGTGAATGGTGGTGGGAGTGGCCGCCGCGAGCAGTGTCTGCCGGCACATCATAAATGAAGAAGGCGCGACGTATTTCCATGGGGCTGTCGCTGTCGTTCTGCGCCACTGTGAGCGATCCATGAGCGTGAGCATGTCGCGGCAGGTCTATCAGTCGGCAGTTGTCTACCGAGGATGTGTGGTGAATATCTGTCTCTCGGGCAAATTCTTCGGTATTGTACACTTGTTCGGCGATGCTTGGCGTGGATACCTTCTTTGCCTCTTGGCGGCATATGGCCTCATGTACAAAGTTGTTGTAGTCCGAGATGTAATCCGTCTCATCGTATATCGTGGATGCCAGGACAAAAGCCACCGAATTGGTTGTGAAATTATCGATGACCCTCCAACGCATGGGGGGTACATACAAGCCGCGATACGGACGGTCGAGGTGGTAGCGCCGCGTGCCGCCGTGTCCGTCATCGAGGGTCACATCGAAGGCGCCTGCCAAAGGTACAATAATCTCGGCAGTGTTTCGCAATGCGCGTCCGTGTCTGTCGGCATCGGCCGGCACATCGTATATCCAGTATGTGCGTGATATGTCAAAGGGGACTCCGGGGATGCCGCGTTGGATAAAGGATAGGTTGCCGCGTGCATCCGGTATGCGCGGAATCTCGATAAGGTGTGGCGTCATAGCGCTGTCTTCTATGGTCATGGGAACGGTAGGTCGTTATGCCGAGGCAAATGGTTATAGTGGCCGAATTGAGTATCAGCTGTTATCGGCTATTCGCCGCAGGTATTGGCCATAGTCGGTGTTTGACATCTTTTGCGCCAGATTGCGCAGTTGCTCGGCATCGATAAATCCTCGGCGGAAGGCAACTTCCTCGAGTGCGGCAATCTTTAGGTCGGTACGTTTCTCGATGGCAGCTACGAAGTTGGATGCGTCCAACAGCGAGTCTACGGTACCTGTATCCAACCATGCAAATCCGCGACCGAAGCACTGGACGCGCAGGCGTCGAGCATTGAGATACGCCTCGTTGACTGCTGTGATTTCGAGCTCGCCGCGTGCCGATGGTTTGACTCGTGCCGCAATTTCGGGCGCGTCTGCCGGATAGAAGTACAGGCCGACAACGGCTTTGTCGCTTTCGGGTTGTGTCGGTTTTTCGACAATGCGCAGCGGGATGCCATCTGCGTCCAGGGTGACCACGCCATAGCGTCGTGGATCGGGCACGGTATATCCGAATATCGTGGCGTATCCGTGTGCGGCGTCTTCGACGGCGCGGCGCATCATTCCACTGAATCCCTGACCATAGAATATATTGTCTCCCAGGACGAGGCAAACATCGTCACCGGCGCAAAATTCACTGCCGATTACTAAGGCTTGTGCCAGACCTTCGGGTCGGGGCTGTTCGGCGTAGCTGAAGCGTACGCCCAGCTCTTCGCCCGTGCCGAGCAGGCGGCGAAACGAGCCCAGGTCTTCCGGAGTGGAGATGACGAGAATGTCTCGTATGCCGGCCAGCATGAGTGCGCTCACCGGGTAATACACCATGGGTTTGTCGTATATGGGCAGCAATTGCTTGGATGTGCCGCGTGTCATAGGGTGCAGCCGTGTGCCGGAACCTCCGGCCAGAACTATGCCTTTCATTGTCGTATGCGCTTGTGGTACCTGTGTGTCGTATTGTCGTGGACAGGTTTTGACGAGTTAGGGATGTGGATGCAACTACAAGCAAGCACCATGACACCGTGGCGGCTGATGCTGCCGTCGGTGCCACAGAGCATGCGCCGTAGTCTTTGCCTCACAGCTTTATTGCTTGGAGGCGTCGCCCGATTCGGGGGCTATGAGCTTGTAGCCTTTGCCGTGGATGTTGATGATTTCGATGGATGGGTCGTCTTTAAGGTGCTTGCGCAGCTTGGTGATATAGACGTCCATGGAGCGTGCGTTGAAGTAGTTGTCGTCTATCCAGATGGTCTTGAGCGCATAATTGCGTTCCAGAATCTCGTTGACGTGTGCGCAAAGCAGTGTCAGCAGCTCGCTTTCTTTGGTGGTGAGCTTGGTGACTTTATCGCGTATCATCAGCACCTGTTTCTGGGTGTCAAAAGTGAAGTCTCCAATCTTGTACATGGTGATTTCTTTGCCTTTTTTGCCCTTGACGCGGCGCAGGATGGCTTCGAGGCGGAATACGAGTTCTTCCATCGAGAAAGGCTTGGTGATATAGTCGTCGGCGCCTATTTTGAAGCCCTCAAGGATGTCTTCTTTGAGCGACTTGGCAGTCAGGAAGATGATGGGTACTTCGGAGTTGACGCTGCGGATTTCTTGCGCGAGGGCGAAACCGTCTTTCTTTGGCATCATTACGTCAAGGACGCAAATGTCGTATTTGCCTTTGAGAAAGGCTTTGTATCCGCTCTCGCCGTCGGCGAAGAGGTCGGCACTGAAACCTTTTTGTTGGAGGTATTCTCTGAGAAGCATACCGAGGCTTTCGTCGTCTTCGCAGAGAAGGATGCGTGTACGTTCGTCCATAGTTGTATCAGTTTTTTATTAATGGGAGTATTATTATGAATTTTGTTCCTACGTTGACTTGGCTCTCGAGGGTAATTTCGCCTCCGAGCTCCGAGATCATCTTTTTTACGTAAGCCAGGCCAAGGCCGAAGCCCTTGACATCGTGTAGGTTGCCTGTGGGTACGCGGTAGAATTTTTCGAAGATGCGTTTCTGGTGTTCTTTGGATATTCCGATGCCGTTATCGGCTATGGTGATTTCGAGTCTTTCGCCGCTGAGGTCGCGAGTTCCAACCTTGAGCAGCAGCGGGGCGTCCTCGCGCGAGTATTTGACGGCATTATCCAGCAGATTGAAGATGACATTGGTAAAATGCATTTCGTCCACCTCGACAAGGGCGTCCATGGCGTCGAGGTGTGATTCGATGCTGCCGCCCAGGCGTTCGGCCTTTAGTTTGAAGGTGTTGATGACGTTATATAGTACCAGGTTGACATCTACTTCGCTGAGTTTGAGTGTGGCCTTGGTGCCTTCGAACATAGACATCTGCAGCACCTTCTCGATCTGGAAGCGCAGGCGTTTGGTCTCGTCCGAGATTACTGACGAAATCTGCTGGAGCATTGACGGCGACTTGCGCACGCTTTGGTCGTTGAGCATTTGCGCCGCCAAAGATATGGATGATACGGGCGTCTTGAACTCGTGGGTCATATTGTTGATAAAGTCGTTCTTCATTTCCGAGAGCTTCTTTTGGCGGAAGGCGGTGATGATGGTGAAGACAAATATCAGCAGTAGTATCAGTGTCAGTGCAAATGTCGGTACCATAAAGGCTATGGACGAATACACATAATCCTTCTTTGTGGGGAAGTAGACACGCAGGAAGTAGTGCTTGTCGGCCGGGTCGTGCGGAAAGAGGATTTGCGTGAACATATTGTTGTCGTTGACGCACGAGTTGTCAAAGCCCTCGGTCGCGTATGCCGGTACACCGGACTTGTTGACCACTGCAAAGGCGAATGGCAGGTCGTGCAATCCCATGGTATCCAGTTCTTCGCGCAGATAGCGGCGCACGCGTGTCGAGTCGGCGCGTTGCACTATGGGCTTACTGGAGGCTTGGGAGATGATGTCGAGTATGACATCGTCTATCATGTTCTTCTGCATCAGGTACTGGTCGTGGAAAGAGGCACGCGAGCCTTGATAATGGTTGCCGCCAAAAAGACGGTTGTCGGTCTGCAAGTTAGTAATCTCGTTGGCATTACCCTTGATGGTCAAGTCGGCCTGCAGGCCGGAAGTGGTCGAGAGCGTGAAGCGTATGCCGCCCAACCGTGGAGTGGGGTCGCCGAGGTATTGTGCATATATTGATGTCGATTCTATCGAGTCAACTTCTTCTTCGAGGAAGTAGCGCGTCTCGTCATGAGCCAGGCGTACCGATACCGAGTGCAGACTTTGCTTGGCCGCTTCGGTGAACTGGTCGAAGCGCATGCGGGCCATGTTGCGGACATATACTATCTGCATCACCAACAATCCCATGAATGTCAGTGCCATAAGTATTGTCAAAAGCCATATTGTCTTCTTCTTCATAGTCTCTTTCAGTGTCTGTGCCAAAAAGCAGTACGTCGTAATCTCTGACATAGGTCGGGCGGTGCGGTTTTAGTCGGCTGCAATGCCTTGACAGCGCGGCCGGTCGTAATCGGGCAAATGCCTGTGGCCGATAGTGCGCAAGTCCCAATGACCTATATTTTTTTAACAAACGGCATGGATAATTGTTTTATTGTCCCTGCCGGACGTCTGTTTTAACATTTGACCCCAAAATTAACATAAAAAATTCTTCTTTGCAAATTTTTTATAGACCACCGCAATATTGTCCTAAATAAATTTAGGCGACAGCGTAACGAGC
>ULSK01002387.1_pt1 | contig 21028 bp, 15 predicted proteins | sample 1956311 | NCBI WGS metagenome assembly ULSK01 (sample SAMEA4835706, study PRJEB28245) | human gut metagenome | biome: gut microbiome; material: fecal sample | place: Denmark | collected 2008 | reverse complement strand
CCTTTGAGTTTCACCGTTGCCGGCGTACTCCCCAGGTGGGATGCTTAATGCTTTCGCTTAGCCGCGGCACGCCAGGCGCGCCACAGCGGGCATCCATCGTTTACCGCGCGGACTACCAGGGTATCTAATCCTGTTCGATACCCGCGCTTTCGAGCTTCAGCGTCAGTTACGCTCCCGCCAGCTGCCTTCGCAATCGGGGTTCTTCGTCATATCTAAGCATTTCACCGCTACACGACGAGTTCCGCCGGCGTTGCGCGCACTCAAGTGGGGCAGTTCGCGCTGCAGTGCAGACGTTGGGCGCCTACATTTCACAACACGCTTACCTCACGGCCTACGCTCCCTTTAAACCCAATAAATCCGGATAACGCCCGGACCTTCCGTATTACCGCGGCTGCTGGCACGGAATTAGCCGGTCCTTATTCGCGCGGTACCTGCAGACCTCCAACACGTGGAGGGTGTTATCCCCGCGCAAAAGCAGTTTACAACCCATAGGGCCGTCATCCTGCACGCTACTTGGCTGGTTCAGACTCTCGTCCATTGACCAATATTCCTCACTGCTGCCTCCCGTAGGAGTTTGGACCGTGTCTCAGTTCCAATGTGGGGGACCTTCCTCTCAGAACCCCTACTGATCGTAGGCTAGGTGGGCCGTTACCCCGCCTACTACCTAATCAGACGCATCCCCATCCATGTCCGCAAAGCTTTACTCCAATTCAGATGTCCTCATCGGAGACCATGGGGAGTTAGTCCGCCTTTCGACGGGTTATTCCCCAGACATGGGCAGGTTGGATACGCGTTACTCACCCGTGCGCCGGTCGACGCCTAGGAAAAGCAAGCTTTCCCTATCGTTTCCCCTCGACTTGCATGTGTTAAGCCTGTAGCTAGCGTTCATCCTGAGCCAGGATCAAACTCTCCATTGTAAAATATCCGTTTGACTTCCCTTACGAAAAGGGAAAGACTTTGTCTCTGTTCTCAAGGACGCTCATCCAGATGTACCGAAGATTGGGCTCAAAGCACCTGTTCCAAAAATTGGACGACTCTTCTTCTTTACCCGGATGCGACCTGGCCAAAATGATCAGGAAGCATCCGCTTCTTGTACTACTCTCTGTCTTATGTAAATCTCTTCAAAGATCGCTTATCTTTATCGCTCTCCCTTTCTCGGCGTATGCTTTGTTCGGAAAAGCGGGTGCAAAGGTACGGTGTTTTTTAATGCCCTCCAAATGTTTCGAAAGAAAAGTTCGCGAAAATAGGTAACTTTTCGCGTTATTTGACAAAAGCAAGGCAAATATAGGGCATTTAAGGGAAAAAGGAGGGAAAACGGAGGAAAAGCGGGAGGTTGCGATTCGCTTGCGATGAGGGCCGATCTGAGGCGAATAAGGGGTGAAAAGAAGAAAAACAGGGATGCAAGGGAGGAAAAGCAGGTTGACGGGGTAGGAAAATGATGCGTTGGAGAGGAAAAACGGGGAACGCGAAGAGGAAATACTGCTGGGTTGTGGGACAAACCAAAGGAACGAAGGTACGATCGGTCGGAGCCCGCCACCATTGGGAGATCTTTTCTCCTTATATTATATGGGTAATTTTCTCCTTATTTATATATAAGGCTGGAAAGACGAAAAGAAAGGGCAGGATGGGCAAAGAAAGGGGTCAGACAGAGGGGAAAGCCTCGCCTGCTCTCTTTGGCAAGGCCCGAAACCCAACCGGCAATCCTTTGGGATGGTCTCGGGATGGCTTCGGGCTGGAGAGTCCCATAAGAACAGCCGCGTTTCCTACGCCCAACTGCCTACCTGCCCATTCCATGCGAACTGGCCTCAAAAGTGGGGTAAAAAATGAAGTTAACTTCGTAGGCCCATGAATATAACTTCGTAGGCCTATGAATATAACTTCGTGGGCCCATGAAGTTAACTTCATTTTTTGGGCAACCTACAAGCATGTTTTTCCGCAGAAAAGGAAGAATCCCAACGCTTTTACTTACCTTTGCCCTCCCAAAGGTCGTTGATAGGTATTGCTGCCAACAAATTCAAGGACACTTCGCGGCCAAACAGAATAAAAAAGCAAAAGCAAAATGAGAAAAAAACTATTTGTGGCATACATACTGGCATTAGCTTTGAATACCATTGCTGGGAATGTCGCTACCCAAACGTCCTCCTCTGCCAAAACCTATTGTCACTTTCGCCCGATGGCAAGCGGTTGGGAGGAGAGAATAGACGAAGCAGATGCCGAACATGACTACACACTCTTTAGCGACGGTATGCCCAGCGAAGCCGTTGTCATCATCAACGGTCAGGAATTTCGTAGTCTGAACGCCCAAGGCGATGCGCACATCAAGTCGGCGAAACTTGAGACTGCAAACGTGAAGGTAAAAGTGGGTGGCGGCTATGTGGCCAAAGTTACCGTGGACAACGCCAACTACCAAATAGACGTAAAATTCATCCAGCTTTTCACACCCACCATAAGCGTGGACGCCGAAAGGCAATATCCTTATATTTTATACACGCCTGCCGCTTTTGTCAAGAAAACGGAGGAGAACCTGTCGCATACTACCCATCGAAGCAAAGCCGACAAATTTATATTTATCGAGAAAACGTATGGCCAGTACTACATTTACGACCAAACAGCCAACTGCTACATCTATTATACGATAGCACAGAATGGCGGTAATGCAAAAACTACCACCAACAGCCATGTAAGATATACTGCCCATGCAGACGAAGCCAATACTTGGCAACTGCTTTGCCTTTCGGATGAAACGATAGCCATCATTCCGGGCTCAGTAGCAGACCCGAGCACATCTTCGCCAGCATGGAATTTCACAGGCGGCATAGAGGACGGCAGCATGCTCAACCTTTGGACAGCAAGCGACGCCAATTCTGCATGGGAGATCATCGACCCTGCAGCAGCCTCCATGCCCTGCGCGTCCCTTATGTATGCGCTGCCCGGAGCTCAATATCTCCACAAGTTGACTACTCACGAAGGCGAGTCCGTGTCGAGTGTAGATTTTGGCTCAATATCAACGCTTTCGCTCAAAGAAGACCGTATCGAGACGGGCAACAAATACAAGTATGTGGCAGGCGTTGCCCCAAAAGCAGAGGGCGAATACGCCTACACGGTAAATCTCGTGGGTGCGGATGGCGAAGAAAAGCAAGCCAAGATCCGGCTGGTCGTCAGCAGCCACTTGCAGTCGGCCACCCCCATGATGGGCTGGCTCACATGGAACTGGTTTGCCCGTGCCATCAGCCACGACAAGATGGTAGAGATAGCCAAAGGCATGGAGAGATACGGATTGATAGACGCGGGATTCAACACCATTGTCCTCGACGACGCCTGGGCAACGCAGGAAAGCGACAAAGCAAAACTCACATACGACCCCACAAAGTTTCCCGAAGGCATTAGCGGCCTGAAGACCGCCTTGAAGGCGATCAACCGCAAACTGAAGATCGGCATCTATAGTGATGCGGGCAGCATGACCTGCGAGAATTATCAGCCAGGGTCCTATGGCTTTGAGAGCCAGCATCTTGCCTTGTTCGACTCATGGGGTGTCGATATGCTCAAATACGACTATTGCAATAGCGAGGCGAGCACCAAGGTGAGCTACACGCGGATGGGCGAAGCCGTGGCTGCCCTCAACGAGATGCGCAAGGCAAAGGGCGAAGTGCCTTTCGTGTATAATATCTGCGAATGGGGAAAGACCCAGCCTTGGACGTGGGGAGCCGCCGCAGGTGGTAGCAGTTGGCGATCGACAAGTGATGCGCGCGAGGACTGGATTGGCAACCCGTCGCGTCCGGGCGTGATAGGAGGTGTGGACGAGACCCGCCGCCTCTGGATGTATGCCGGCGTGAACCACTTCAACGACCTCGACATGATGTGCATTGGCCTTCATGGCCTCGGAGGACCCAGCAACAATACGGCGGAGCATCAAACCAACGGAGGAAAGATCACAGGACTGACCGACGCACAGGCACGCACACAGATGTCCTTGTGGAGCATGTTGGCAAGTCCTATGGCCCTGACCTGCGACCTGCGCGAGGCCCCTAAGGGCGAGGCAAATAGCGACCAGCCCATGCCCCACCCGCTCATCACCGAAGCCGACGTGCAGACGTTGACCAACCAGGAAATCCTCGCCATCAACCAAGACGCGCTGGGCCAGCAGGCCGAATACATGGAAGTCCTTTCGACAGGCACCACCGACTATTCCCCCTCGGGCTATGACGTATTTGTCAAAGACCTGACAGACAGTCGCATAGCCGTTTCGATCACCAATCGCGCTACCTCGGCAGCGAGCGTACCAGCCATTCCCCTCACGGCCATTTATCTGAAAGCCAACACCCGGTACATCTGCCGCGAAATATGGTCGCAGACCGAAGGGGAAATAGAGAACAACTTGAGCGTGGGCAGCCTCAACCCTTGCGAAACAAGGGTCTATGTCTTGAGCAAGAAGGAATGAGAAAGACCATACATTTTCAGCACTATTGCGCTCCTTGCGGGGAAATCACCCTAGCGTCCATTGACGACGAATTGTGCCTTTGCGACTGGCGCGAGAGTCCACGCGCCGAGCGCAACAGGCGCAGACTCATAAGGCACATGGATGCAGCGTTGACCGAGGCTACGTCGGAAGTCTTGGAGAGCGCCAAGAGGCAACTTGACGAGTATTTTGCTGGCGTTCGCAAGACTTTCGACCTCAAGACCCACCCTGTCGGCACAGCCTTTCAGCAGCAAGTATGGCGGGCGTTGTGCGAGATACCATACGGCGAGACGCGCACCTACCAAGACATTGCCCTCAGCCTCAACAACCCCCAAGGCGCAAGAGCCGTGGCACAAGCCATTGGCGCCAACGGCATCAGCATCATCATTCCCTGCCATCGCGTCATCGGGTCCGACCATTCCCTGACAGGCTTCGCTGGCGGACTGGATGCCAAAAGACAACTGCTTGAGACAGAACGGCGCAGCTGACTTCTTCCCGTCCCGCTCCTCGCGCCAAAAACCGATTTTCCGACCAAGTTCACAATGTTGTGGTCCACAGACTTGTGAACTCCATCTTTTTTGCTTACCTTTGTAGCCTAATCGAATAAAGGAGAAAAGGTGATGGAAAAAGCTTTTGTATATGGTATGTCGGTTGGTGGCAGCAAGAAACATCTGATGGAGAATATATTCCAAAGTCGCCGTATGCCTTTCTACCAGTTTGGCGAGATGATCTATCTCAAATGCATCCCTACGGAATATTGGGTCCCCTTCATCTGTTCCCGATTCGAGAAGTATGGCAAGAAGATAAGCGAAGCGTATGCTGGCAGAATATGCCAAGTGGTGAAGAATTACTCTTCCTATGTGCAGCAACTGGCCTGGAACGTAATGGCCGAAACAGAGAAAGAAGTAAATGAGGAAAGTTTCGAGGAAGGTCTGAAAGCCCTGCTGGAACAAAGCAGCGGTCTCTTTATACAACAGACCGAGGGGCTCACCACCTATCAGCTCAACTTCATTCGCCTTTTGTGCCAAGGCATACATGCTGGATTTACCACCCAGGCGGTCTCAGAAACATACCCTTTGGGCAGCAAGTCAAATATAGACCGCATAAAGAAAAGCTTGGTGGACAAAGAGATCATCACCATAGAAAAAGAGGGCATATTCCTTGCTGATAGCGTATTTGAACTTTGGTTTAAAAGAGAAATGATGTAGCATTGTTGTTTGCCATACTCGCTGCACAGGGCGCCCTTCGTTAGCAGCAAACGGTATGGAAACAAACCCTGCCGCTCCATTTTCGCACAAAATATAAAAAAGTATGTGATTCTTTTTGTATTGTTCTCGGTTTGCACTATCTTTGCAGAAGATAGGCTGCACCTCAGCAAAATATTCAAGCAAGCTTAATATTCTGCATTCGGTTTGCACTATCTTTGCATAAGACAAAAACCACGTCTATGGCATTCGAAGAGGAAATAAAGCTATATGAGAGCCTAAGGTGTAAGTATCAAGCGCTTATCATCAACAAGATGGATAGAGAAGAGTACACTAAATATAACGAAGTGCTCTTTTCTACACATTCATGCGCCATCGAGGGCAACTCTTTTTCCGTGGATGACACCCGCGAGCTGAAGGAGAAAGGGCTGGGTATGATTCCTGCGGGAAAAACCCTTTTCGAGGCCTTCGAAATGCTCGACCACTTTGAGGCGTTCGAGTATGTGATGCAAAACGCGCAACACCCGCTCGACGAAGCATTGCTGAAAGAAATCAACAAGCGAGTCACTCTTCACACCATTTCTTATCGCTCTCCTGAGGCAATACCGGGCGAATACACCACCACAGATATGGCGGCAGGGGACACTGTCTTTGGCGACCATGAGCAGCTTATAGCCAAAGTTCCCAAATTATTGGAATCCACAGAAAAGGCTATCGCCTCAGCCGCAGTCCACCCCATGATACTTGCCGCCCGCTTTCATGGCTTCTATGAATACCTTCATCCGTTTCGCGACGGAAATGGCAGGACAGGAAGACTCGTCAGCAACTATATCCTTTTGCGATCAGGCCACCCGCTTCTTATCATCCCGTCCGAAGCACGCCAAGAATACATCTCCGCCCTTCGTATGATTCGAACAGAAGCAACCGACGAACACCTCGTCCACTTCTTCTTCAAGATGGCAATGCGGAGAATGGAGGACGAACTGAAACAGAAGGCTGCAAACACCAAGCGCTTTATGACATTCGTCTTCTGACATCTTGTGGGCTCAGCCCAAACCCTGCCAAGGGCAGCTTGTCTCCATGCCTAAGGGTAAGTTACCTCCATGCTTGGTGATAACTTATCTCCAGGCTTGACGATAACTTACGATCGTGGCAGGTGGAAACTTGCGATTGCGGCAGAATGGCCACGTTGCCACGAGATTTTAGCTTAAAAATAGTATATATGCTTGAGTATTTCATTTTTTCTTCGTAACTTAGTAGCGCAAAATGCAAAGCGAGTGGAATATGGCAAAAATAGTCAACAAATATCCCGTAGGAATACAGACTTTCGAAGAAATCCGCAAGAAAAAGTATCTCTATATAGATAAGACCCAATACATCGCGGAATTTAGAGAGAAAGGCATGAAGTTTATCTTTCTGAGTCGTCCAAGACGATTCGGCAAGTCGCTCTTTGCCTCTACCCTCCAAGCCTATTTCGAGGGAAGAAAAGAACTATTCGAGGGATTGGCCATTGCCGATTACGAAAAGGAATGGGTGAAGCATCCTGTGCTTCATTTCGACCTCAGCGGTGCCAAGCACATGGGTGTGGAGCAGCTGGAAAGATATTTGGCTGACATGCTTGAGGAGCAGGAGGCGCATTGGGGATACAAGACTCATCAGGTGGACGCAAACCTTCGCCTGAAAGACCTGGTGAAGAAAGCTTACGAGCAGACGGGCGAAAAGGTGGTGGTCATCATTGATGAATACGACGCCCCTTTGCTGGACGTAGTGCATGAGAAGGAAAACCTGCAACAGCTTCGCCGCATCATGCAGAACTTCTACAGTCCTTTGAAGATGCTCGACCCATACCTGGAGTTCTGTTTCATCACGGGTATCACCAAGTTTTCGCAACTAAGCATCTTCAGCGAGCTCAACAACCTCGACAATATCAGCATGTTCGACCAGTATTCGGCCATCTGCGGTATCAGCAAGACGGAACTTACTACGCAGATGAAACCGGATGTAGAGGCATTGGGCGAAGCCCTTGGCATGACGTACGAGGAATGCCTGGCAGAGCTGACGCGATTCTATGACGGCTATCATTTCAGCGAGAAATCAGAGGACGTCTTCAATCCGTTCAGCCTGGTGAAGGCGCTGAATGCACGCAAGATTGCTCCTTACTGGTTTGGCTCGGGTACGCCAACTTATCTGATCAAGACGTTGCAGAAATACCATGTCAACGTGATGGATATTGAGAAGAAGTCATGTGACGTGGATGACTTTGATGTTTCGCCCGAAATGATGACCTCGGCGCTCCCGCTGCTCTATCAGAGCGGCTACCTCACCATCAAAAAGTACAACCCGATGCTGCATCGTTATACGTTGGAGTATCCTAACCGGGAGGTAAAGATTGGCATGCTCAAGAGCCTTGCGCCCAACTATCTTTCACCCATATCCCTGGACAACAACAGTCTGGTGGGTGATTTCCTGGAAAAGCTTTATGATGCAGATGTTGAGGGGGCGATGGTTCGCCTGAAGGCCTACCTTGCCAGCATCTCCAATCGTCTGAGCAACAAGAGCGAGCGCGATTTCCAGACCGTCTTCTACCTTATCTTCAACCTGATGGGCGCCCACATGCGGGTCGAGGAGGATAGTGCGGTAGGTAGAGCCGACGCCGTGGTGTATATGCCCGATGCCGTCTTTGTTTTTGAGCTCAAGTATGATGGCTCTGCAGAGGAAGCGATCCGGCAGATAGACGAAAAGGGCTATTTGATTCCCTATTCCGCCGATGGCAAGCGCCTGTTCAAGATAGGTGTCAATTACGATAGTACCCAGCGCACGATTAGCGACTGGATAATCCGAGAAGACTAAGACCTCGGAAAGAGTTAGCCGCAAAGACCGGCTTCCCTCCTCCCCTTCCCTCTCCCCTGCCGCATACGAAAACAAAAACGTTAAACGTTAGTATGTGACCAGGGAGACGGGACACTCACCCCATGCCCATCATTAACGTATCTATTATCAGTTGATTATCAGTGATATACACTCTAAACGGTAGAAAAGTGACTATATGGATTCTGATTAGATACGAAAAGGTGAATATTTAACGCATCTAACTTCCGACCACATCAGGAATCACGAAATAAGGGTTGGAAGGGACGCTTTTGACCGACCCCATAATGTGGTGAATGGAAGTTATAGGACGAAATCCATAAAGGGGTACGGTTGAAACGCGACTCCCTTGAACGTAGGGTGTGATTACATGTCATACCCTTTTGTTCTAAAAAGCATTTTTGTGTAGTTTACGATGCTACGTTTAGCTGTTTTTACTTGATAAACGCAGTTTTCCATTGTTTATGCTGTATTTCGAGATAAAAAACGTTATCTTTGCGGTGTAAAATATGATACTAGTATCAAAAATGGTACCCTAATATGATATTTGAACGTAAGAAATACTTGGAAGAACTTGTTGGAGCAAGGATAAATCTCATAAAAAACTCTTTTTACAGGCAAGATTCTTGCTTTTTGATGATTTAATAAGTAGAAGTAAAAAGCAAGAAATATGAGAATAACAAAGAAAACAATTCTGGCAATAGGTCTGATAGCCAGTTCGCTCACGCTGAACTCATGCGATGACAATGATAACAATGAGGTGTTACAGCGCCCAACTGCCCTTGTAACGGTGTATCCTTCTGCGCCTGACGGCTTCTTCATGCAACTTGATGAATCAACGTCGCTTGTACCTACCAATATGAAAGCCTCGCCGTTTGGAGACAAGAATGTGAGGGCTTTGGTGAACTATACAATAGAAAAACGAAGCTACGGAGGCAACCAACAGAGTGTGTATGTAAATTGGATTGACAGCATCCGTACCAAACAGCCAGTAATGACGCAAGGATCAGAAGAAAAAAATGCGAAAGCATTTGGAAATGACCCTATTGAAATTGTCCGTGATTGGGTTTCTGTTGCCGAGGACGGATATGTTACGCTCCGTATACGCACATTGTGGGGAGGAACTACCAAGCATGTCATTAATCTTGTGAGCGGTGTGAACAAAGATAATGTATATGAGTTCGACTTGCGCCACAATGCGCAAGGTGACACCAACGGAAGAATGGGGGATGCACTAATAGCATTTGACCTCAACTCACTATGGAAGGACCATCCTAAAGAACTGAAGATAAAACTCAATTGGCTGTCGTTCAGTGGCAAAAAGTCTGCCGAACTGTCGCTCAAAATGCATACGGTCACATCGGTGTACAATGCCGAAACACCGTCATTTTTGCATCGTATAGAATAAAAATCGAAAAAAATATTTTTCCCAGGCAAGATTTCACATTGCTCTTCATTTAAGGGAATGAGAGTACTCGAAAAAACAATCGTGCCAAGGCTGTAGATGGACGCATACTCATGCCGTGGCGCATAAGTTAAACGACAAAATTATAGAATAAAATGAAATCTATGAATTTCTTTAAGTTTGCAACATTAATCGTTTGTGCCGTATTTGCAATGGCATTTGCTTCATGCTCTGACGATGATGACAACACTCCCGCCATCAAGTTCAATCCTTCAACCGTTTCAGTTGCCGTTGGCGGCACACAGAATGTAAAGGTAGCAGGTGGAGATGGTACTTACACCGCTAAATCAAGCGATGACAAGACCGCCACCGTAACTGTTGACAAAGCTACAATTACGGTAAAAGGAGTAAAGGCTGGCAAGGCTACAGTTCTTGTTACTGACTCCAAGAAGGTGACTGGCAGCTTGAGCATTACCGTGGTTGATGGTGTTGTCGTGGACAAAGCCAAGACAAGTATTGCGGTTGGTAAGGAAGATGTAGTAAACATTAGTGGAGGTACAACACCTTATACGGCTGCAAGCAAAGATGATAAGATCGCCACTACTACCGTCAAGGACGCCAAACTTACCATAAAGGGAGTGAAGGCTGGAAGCACAACTATCACCATCACAGACAAAAACAAAAAAACTGCTACGGTAGTTGTTACAGTAACAAAATAAGGAACTCGTTGTTACGAGATTGTGCAAATGCTTTTTGCTGTATGGTAAAGGCATTTGCACTTCGCTGTTTCCAAAGCTTTTAAGCCTATAAACTTCATGTTCGGCATAACATTCAGGAAAGAAACGGAAGAGGAACGATGGTTGCGAAAGGCACTCGATGGCGACAATACTGCCACCGAGTGGATTTATCGCAGGCATGTGCGATACCTGTCTGCACTCTGCTCGCGCTACATCACAGAAGACGAAGACATTAAGGACGTGCTACAAGAATCGTTCATCAAGATATTTACTTTTCTGGATAGTTTCAAGTATCGTGGAGAGGGGTCTTTGAAAGCATGGATGGCAAAAATTACTCTCAATGAGACCCTGAAGTTTGTACGCAATAACAGCCGTTTGCCCATTGATAGTATCGATGATAAAGATATGAACATTGCAGATGGCGACAGTATGGAGACTGAGGACATACCTACCGATGTACTTCATCAGCTTATACGTGAGTTGCCCGATGGATACCGAACTGTATTCAATCTCTATGTCATTGACGACAAGAGTCACAAGGAAATAGCCCAATTGCTCGGCATAAAGGAGAATACTTCAGCTTCGCAGCTGCACAAGGCCAAATCAATGCTGGCGCGGAAGATAAAACATTATAGAACCATCAATTCCATTTAACGTATGAAAAATAATTGGCAAAAAGACATACACGACCGTTTGGGCAACTATGAGAAAGATGCACCAAAAGGACTTTGGGAGGACATTCGCAAAGGAACGACTGATGAGAATGGTGGCTATATGCACGGCAGCAGACCTTTCAAAACCTACTGGCTACGGCGCACAGCGTATACTGCTGCCGCTGCAAGCGTGGCTTTGTTGATAGGATATTCAATATATTCTGAATACGCAAACGATGAGCAAACGCCAGCAGTAATGACAAATCTACAAATAGCACATACACCAGCAGAGCCATCCCCTAAAGGCAATATCGTTGCTGACGACGGCAACAATCCTATTGCCTGCAACTCACCTATGCCTCGCATCAATACGACCATAGAACACAAATCTGTTGGTGACATTGATATATTGTCATCTTATGCTAATAATGAGAAATCTTTGGAAACAGCGTCTGACAACCATGAGGGGGATGATGCCAACAGCTCAAAAGAAACGAATACAACTGCCGACAAAGAAAATTTGCCGAAACGTGAGAATGAGAGCAAGAAAGCAAACAATTATCATCACAACAGCAATTACGGCAGTCTTGTGGCTTACAACTCTGACGCCAGGCGTCACGCCTCTTCGTCCACATCGCCACGTTGGACTGTAAGTACAAGTGCAATGGGATCGATGGGGTCATCAAGAACCATAACATCTATTGGCGACCCTGTTGTTGCAACTGGTCCTGATGATTCTGACTGGGAGGACAGCCCTATGCTCGGCATCAACATATTCAATCAGGGAAAGGAAGTGAAGACAGAATACAAGCACCGCTTGCCTGTACGCATTGGTGTGAAAGTGGCATACACATTTAACGAGCATTGGAGCATCGAAAGCGGACTTACATACACTCGCCTCTCCTCCGACATGAAAGACGGAACAAAAGAGAACTACTTTACGGGCGAGCAAAGGCTGAACTATGTAGGAATTCCTGTCAACATGAAATATAATGCATGGTCATACAAAAGGTTCAATCTATATGGCTCGGCAGGTGTTCTTGCAGAAAAATGCATATCGGGAAATGTCACGAAAGAATATGTCATCAATAATGCGACAAAGAAGAAAGAGACTGTCAACATTGACAGCAAGCCTTTGCAAATGTCTGTAAATGCCGCTTTCGGCGTGCAGTTTGACGTGCTTGACAATGTCGGTATTTATGCAGAGCCGGGCGTAAGCTATCATTTAGACGACCATTCTTCGCTCCAGACTATTTACAAGGAGAAACCGCTGAACTTCAATCTCAATGTAGGTGTAAGATACACTATAGGTAAGTAACAATTAAGAAATATAAAATCATAAAGAATATGAATACAATAAAAACTTTGGCGTTAGCGACCATCATCATTGGTATGGCATCATGCGCCAGCACCCAAAAATCTCAAATGATAGGTGCATTCGGAAAGAGTACAAAACTTACGACAGAAGAAGATTCTCTCTTCAAGGCTGTTGTCCTGTCGCACAGCAACTTGCAGCTGAAACCCCACAAGGTTTCTCACCAAGTTGTGGCTGGAACAAACTATCGTTATGAATGCGTGGATAACAACAAAAAAAAGTTGAGGTTGTCGTCTATGAGCCACTTCCAGGACAGGGCGATGCCCGCATATTGAGCATTGGCGGAAAGGAATATACGGAATAGACGACTAACTCGACAAGTGTTATCCCTGATGACTCCTAATGATATATGCTTAGCGGGCCTGTTAGCGTCGTTCTTCTGCCTATTTATAAGTATTAAAATCAAAGGATACTGAAAATCAAGGTTTTATGTTTGGTTGGTCATAGTAAGTTATGGTTAATTATAAGGCTCTAAATACAATCTGAGTTTTAACGTTTAACGTTTTCGAAAACGGACGCGCCTGCTGCGGAAGTCTTCATGGGAGTCTTAAACCGCGCTTGTCCTTGGTTAGCTACTTGGGTAGCTATCCGCTGACATTTCTCCAGCGCCACAGAAGGTTTGTATTGACTATCTGTGTCAGACATACCGTCCTATTGGTCTGTTTTCGGTCGGATTATCGGTCGGATTATGATTAAACCGACCGATTGTAGTCTTTCAGTATTCAACGCCTCCAGTCTCCTTGAAAACAGATTTCGATCTTTAGAGAAAGACACATCTTTGTCAAGAAACACAAAAAAAGAACGAATTGTTTTTCCATTTGGGAAAAAAGCATATCTTTGCAGTTGGACTATAACTTCTTGAGAAATGCCATTAAAGGACACGTCCTTATGAATGCATTCGTGAAGCCCACGCCGCGCAAAGTGTGGTAAGTCGCAAGACACCCATGCGAAGCGGGCTTGGGAGGGAAATAGTCCAAGACATATTGAAGGCGTTTACTCGACGCTGTATTTGAGACACACTGAAATCTTGCAATCCTCAGTATCTAAGTCTCGAATATAGTCAACGGTAGATGTCCCGGATGTGATTATATCACCCCTGTGGAGACCTTGTAAGCATAGATTGCGCCCGACTTTGGCCCAATCACATGTATTACATAGGTCTCTTTGGGGTAGCGATATTCATATCGGCGTGGGCTCTGACGTTGTCTGTTCGACTTAGATAGGCAAAGCAAGAGCCTCAGTGTGTGGAATGGACAACACGACGATTCCACGCTTGAACCAGTATATGTTTTATAAACATCTGTAAATCAGAAGAAACCTTACGACTCCAAGTATAAATGATACCATAAAGTTCCCATTGTATGTAAGATTTCAATTTTGTATTGTTTTTTATAGAAACGTGAAGAGTTATATACGAATCAGTAATTAACATTTGTCAATTTGAGTTCTGCAGTTTATCCCCACTTCCTTTGTAAAAAGTAGAAATACTGCCATCTGCATTTACAACAACATTATAATAATCCCCATTATAATAGTAAGCCATTGCTCCTTTACGAAAAAATCTTCCATTAGGATTCTGTTCTTTATACAATTGATACTCATCATTTAAAGAACGCATAACATGTCCCATTACGTCCATAACATTTTCTTCTTTTAGCTGAAACTTATCCCTATCTCCAAATTGGTTGTCTACTTTTAATTCTTTGACATGTCTTAAATAAACATGCAAGAATGTATCGAAATTACAATAAAGCAAATGCTTTCCTGATACATTATATCTTATTTCGCGGAAATGTACAATTTTATCAAATAGCAAAGAACATTTTTGTGGATATTTTTCTCCTAATTTTCGAATACTTAGCCCCATTTTCTTTAATTCTTCTTCTGTTTGATTTAAACGTTTTATAAGCTGATTGGATATTATTTCCCCAAAAATGTATTTTTCTTTGTTATTTAATCCTTTGGTTTGTTTTCTCCACATTAAATAATAGTATGCAACCATAGGAGATTTTATAGCATTGGTTTCATCAAAAATAGCATTATGTTCTTCTTTGGTAACGTTATCAACGTCAAGAATTATCTTATATGCAAGATATTTGAATTCCTCATCTGGTGTGATAGCAATATTTTCGTTTTTCATTTTCTGTAGAAAACCAAATATCCATCCAATATCTCCTCCGTTTGAAGAAGATGATATAGGAATATTCATAATATAAGGTTCTCTAAGTTCTTTACTCTGATATGTATTACATTCTTTATTTATAGGTAGCACTAAAAGCTCTATAATATCTTTAATATTTACACCTGTTTCTTTTACTTCTTTAGATAATTTATCATTAAGTTTATTCAGTAATTCTACTACTTTTACATGAAAATCATTATCTAAAGCGTAGATGTCATTTTCCAAGAGTTTACGCTCTTTCAATGTATATATAAAATTGACGGTTAATGATTGTCCATATTTTTGTGCCGAATCTGAATCCGGGGCAAATGTTATAGTTGAAACATAATCTTTGGCTCCTGCCAATTCGTATATTTGATGCTGTGTAAATCCTTTCTTTTCCACATACAATTCCATTCCAAATAATTTAACTATGTTTTGATTGATTTTTATTTGTTCATCTTCTACTGCCTGCAATAGTTCTGGTTTTGTAGCATTATCAATGTTGCTCATTTCGCTCTTTGTTTATTTCCATTTCTGCAATCTTTATCGCATTTAAACTTAATTCATCTTCATCCTCCAAAGCATCCAATATCTTATCAGCAAGCCAAAGGGTGAGCATTTCCTTTTCATCCACTTTGAAGTATGTTGCCATTTGAATTACTTGACTTCTTTTTGCTCGCCTATCCCCACGTTCAATCTTGCTGAACTTTAGAGTGTCTATTTCTAAGTATGCAGCTACTTGACGCTGCAATATTCCTTGTTCGTCTCTAAGAGATCTCATCTTGTTTCCTAATAACATATCCTTTGCATTTTAAGTTCAACTAAATCAGTTGGGGATTCAATACAATCCGCTATAATCATTTGCTTTCGCTATAGTTCTCTGTATTTTTGGCGGATTCAAAACGATTCCCCGCTATAATAATGACGATATCGCTATAATTCCGTAAAAAGTCGCTATAATATATCCTCTTATGATTGAGGCATGGTATACCAAGTTCGCCCTTCCGCTTTTATTAAACACTCTTTACTCATGTTTTTCAGCAAATCTCCGAGCATACGAAGTTGTTGCTCTTCCGTCTTATTGGCTGGAAGCACATCTTTGAGATATTCGTATATACTATCTCGCTTGGCACCTTCGTCTCCTGCATTGCTGAGATATTGTAGAATCATTTGGCGTAACCTCTCCTTATCCAATCCTTTTGTTTTTGTGTAAGAAGGAAGTTGATGCGTGTTTTTGGCAATGCTAAGAGAGATGCTGTAATGGGGAGCATCACCTTCAATAAGTCCACGTTTGAGCAAGTCTTGCGCTATATCATCATGAATTGTTCTGCCTTTTTGCACTGCGTCAAGCGAGATGCAATCCCATAGTGAAAGAGTGTCGTTTGTCTTCAACAAATCAGTGTATCGTTTATTGATTTCATTGCCATAGATGCGGACAACTACTTTCTTCTTGATCTGGTCAATCTCATAGTCAGGCATAGGAAAATGTCTGCGCCATTGCTCATTGAACATTTTCTTGATACCACGGCTTACGGTATCAATCATGTTGAAATCTACCATCGCCCTACATAAACATTCATTGCGGAAATGCGTCTGAGGATCTTCGTTCCTCAAAACATTCTCCAAAGTGCCAGGAATGAATGTGCCAGCATTGGAATAATACAGATATCCTGGATTCTCCACGAAATTGATGCGTTGCTGAAGAGTGTAGTCTTGATGGCCAATACAATTATGAAGGGCCTCACGGATGGTATAGTCGTCATACTGCTTCATCGTGTCGGGGAAAAGCGTACCTCCAGGCATTTCACGCAATGTCAGATTCTCTATCTTTGAGAGGATTTCGTCCACCGTTAATATAAATGGAACTGTGAAGTGTTCGTAGTCAACCACTTCTTGGTTCTTGTCTCGCCGTGTCCAAGTAACCTGTACAACAGCAGGACGCAGTTTGAAAGCTGATTCGTATTTGCCCAACAATATGATAGCAGCCCGAGTTATGCCTCCGTTTCTTGTTAATCCACACTTGCCCAGAAATGTTTGAACATTCCAAGCATTCACTTCTTCTGTAGGTATGCGACTATGAACCTTCTTGAACATCATTCGAGCCTTGGCAATGGCAACCTCATCCAAATCGTCTATTGTGGCATCAGGTACAATTTCTGCAGACCAGTCCTTTGCTGTATAGATAGGCTCTTCGAGGATGACACTCATTCTTTCGTTAGTCATTTCAACCAAAGAATCTTCTATCCGCTGCCATGCCTTCTTGTGGGCAAGGACGGGGCGACGAGGCAAGTGTTTGGGGATATGAATTATCCATACTCGTTTGTTCGTATCATCAGTTACAAATTCTTCGATGCTTAGGCCTTCTGATGACAGATAAGTACATTGTTCTGTAAGTTTGAAGGTCGCTGACTGTATGTTAGCAGGTTGTCCATTGAAAGTAAGCCGTGAAATATCTGTCCCGACTATTTCAAGCGTCTTATCCTTTACACCAATCACAAGATGTCCACCCTCCATGTTGGCAATAGCCGACACGTAGGATATGACATCATCCTTCTCGTTCCCACAGAACGAGTTCTTCAGGTTCTTAAATTCCTTCCATTCACAACGAGCATTCTCTTGTGGGTACTCACGTTGGAGATATTGTTGTAGTTCGAATTCCAGCATAAATCAGTCTATGATACTTTCACTATTTTCGTTGTGCTTTTCAGCATTTCTTAATACACACTCTTTACTTGTATTTGCATAACAGTAAACGCAGAAATGGCGACAAGTATTATACATGCCAATATCTTTGCTAACCATGCATCCGCAAATTTTCCTTTGTCCTGTATCCTTTACTTTCTTCTCTTTTTGGGGAATAGGTGGAATATTCCCAAACATGTCACGTTCAGGCCATTTAAGTGTATGAAGATAGTAAACCAATTCTTCGTCATCAGCAAAAAAACGTTTCATCAGTTCTCCATCAATACATCGATTATGTTCAATGCCGTAGGACTCAAGGTCTATATCTTCAGCACACGTTGCCATTTCAACATCCCAACCTTGTTCATGCCATGCTTCTCGAATTTTCTTAAGTCCTTGTACAATCTCTATTCTTTGGGCATAATTAGCTTCTGCATTCTCAACATCTTCCTTTGTAAAAAAAACAGTTTCCTTCACAAGATTGTTCTGAACCTTGCGATATGCTTTTACATCAACAATACTGAAAACTAATTTTTCTGTATAGCCTTTCAGTTTGTTTCCGATATGCCATATTCTTGTAAGCAATTCTCGTGGCCCAATGGTTGAAGTGATAATCAAAGGATCAAATCTCCAAATGACTTTTTCCTTGCCTATTGTATCTGATAAATTCTTGAATGTTTCAATACGCTTTTCTACGGAAGGTACATTAGGCTCAAAGCCTTCTTTTGTGTAGTCATTCAGTGTTACTTGGAAATAATAATGAATCCCCATTTCATCCAGTATATGAAGGTAAGGTATTATAGGCTTGGGATTCTTTGTCCAAAAGACAATGACTTTACACTTACTGAAAGAGATATACATCTTTTGCTGATTGAATGGATTGTACCAAGCGCAATAGCCTTTAGCCAAGCGGTTGAAAAACCACTTGGCGTAAAAGGCTGGTATATCTGTTGAACGACTAGCTGATATAATTATAGGAGCTGTCGCCTCTACGGAATCACCATTTTCTATTGTGATATGAATCTTGTCGTTCATAACTGTATTAAAGATGTTGTTTAAGAGCAGAGATAGTTTTCTCTATATCGATGGGCCTATAGGCATCGTTTTTCCATTTCATATCCTTTCCATTTTTGCTAACAGGATCACGCTGGCCTGAAACAAGTTTAGCATGGAATTCCTCTAAGAGCTTGTGTTCTGTCTTCCCTGCGGCATACTGAGGGTCTAATACCCATTGCAAATCTTTTACTATCTGCTTGTATGCAAATTCATTAAGTCCAGGATTGATTTCCCTTATAAACGCAGCTATCGCATCGACATTCTGAATTTTGAATGGCAATTTGCTCACCCTTGGCTTCTTGGCTGCTGGCTCTACATTAGTACTTGAGTCTTGACCAGAGAACAAATTACCAAAGAAGCTTCCTATTTTTTTTATAGGACTCATTATACCAGACTCTTCTGCCTGAATATTGAAGTAAGCAAAAAAATTATCTCGTATTTCCTTGGAAATATTCAAGTCGTCAAGCATGTAACGGAATGAGATGGGGTCAGCAACCTTTTTTCCTAGTTCAAGGGCTACTAACGCTTTGTCACGGTAATCCTTTGCGTTCTTCTTTGTAAAGTCCTTCAATACGCTCTTTACCACATCAGAGAGTTCCAGAGTTCGTGATTCGGGCAAGCTTAAGACACGTTTCATTTCCTTGTAGAGATTTGTTCGAGTACTTATTAAATTTTTTAATATGTACAGATACGCATCAAAATTGCCTTGGGTAGCCTCTAGGTGCAATGCGGATTCTATGCAGGACCCGCTGGTTCTCTTCTGTCCAGGAGACAAGGTGTTTATAACCGATTGGACATTCTTAGGAAGACCAGTGTTCACTACAGGCTCTGCAATACCATTTGATTTGATTTCAACAGGTTGTTGCATAAAAGGCCATTCCCCCTTTACGTCTGTATTATAGAGAAGCGTACAAATCGCTCTGTAATGCTCACCAAATGATGGAAGATTTGCAATGGAAGCGACTATCGGTTTCGGAATTTTTACGTATCCTATTGTAGCCCCCCACAATGCAAGTGAGTAACTGTAGTCAGAGTATGAATTGTCTTCACAAAATTGCACAATAGCATCAAAGTCTTCTCCCTTAAGAATAAAAGCAGCTAAGGCCTTAAGAATAGGGTTGTCTTGCTTTGTTACATCAAGCGGAGTAAAGCTCTTTATGTTCTGTCTCAAATCATTCATGAATTGTTGAGCAGGGCTTCCTTGCCATTGCCATTTCAATGATTCCCAGATATTTTTTGCGGAGATGGTAGTTTGAGTCGCAATATTGAATCTGTCTGTACGCAGAGTATCTGGAGACGGCGCAATACCATGCCATAATATGATATCAATAAACTTATTGAATAGCATTGTTTCCTGATTTTCCTTAGTTAGCATACATGTTTCGTATGAAGGATCCAAATCAAATGTATTTGCCACATTAAATTCGGAAACTTGTTTTCTTTGATCCTCCTTCACAATCTGAGAAGTATAGGATTTTAAACTATCGCGATAAGCTTCGATGTTATCATATCCATATTGGCTGAGTGAGACGTAAGAGCGGAGTCCGTTCTTTTTCATGAAATTCGTTTTGAGGACATTCTCCTCATCATATAATTTCAGCAACTTATTGAGTGCATCCGAAGGAATTGCAAGTTCAGCGAGGGTATTGTCCCACATTTCCCTACATTTTCTCATGGAAGGATCATGCTTTCGAAAGTCAGCATCTAACTGTTTCAGTTCTTGGTAGAAAGAACTATTACCGAAGCCTCCATTATTTTTGAGAGTTGCGACAATATCATAGATTCTTTTCTGAATTTTGAGTAAGACAGCACTATCAGAGGATACAGATTTGGAAATACCGAGATAATATCCAAAAATGAATCCTTTAACAACATTCAATTTGTTGTTCTGGAGAACTTTTGCAGCATAATCCTTGCATTTATCCTCTACATGAATATTCAATCCTGGCAAATTAGCCAAATTGAAATCTCCTTTGCAAAGGTCAAACTTAAAGTAATCTCCAAGTTTGTTTGTCAAACTATCAGAACAACTAAGTCTAGAATGATTTAAATCCTTGACATTATAAAATAATATTCTCGTGTTGAAAGGGGAAAGATTTAAAACACTGTCTAGAGAATACACATGATTCCCATCATTTTCGAAAATATGAGTCAACGGAGTTGTCTTTTCGTCTATATCAATTTCAAGAACGATAGGACGACTGTCGTGCTCGTCATCCCGTATCTCAAAATAAGGGATCTTCGAAAACAATATCAAAACATTCTTGAACGGAATGAGATCCAATCCACAGAATGTGTTATATCCATAGTTCCTTGCATTATAGAACGACAATGGCGCAATACATTCTGTCGACAAAATGTTGTCTATATTAAGTGAAGATGTTGCTATAAATAATTTCATTACAGTCAGTGATTAAATAATATCCA